>OKTB01000976.1_pt1 | contig 12767 bp, 8 predicted proteins | sample 1606131 | NCBI WGS metagenome assembly OKTB01 (sample SAMEA3879518, study PRJEB24766) | human gut metagenome | biome: human-associated habitat; feature: feces | place: USA | collected 1985/1987
GGCAACTACGGAGCCACTTCCGTGAGCGGAGCCAGCAATGTCATCGAGCAGCACGGCGTACGCTTCACCAACAACCCCGACACGCTGAAACGCAGCATGGAGGAGTGCAACATCGCCTACCTTCATGCCCAGCTTTTCAATCCGGCGATGAAGTTTGTCGGTCCCGTACGCAAGACGTTGGGAGTGCGCACCTTGTTCAATCTGCTCGGCCCGTTGGTGAATCCATGCTGCCCGGCATATCAGCTGCTCGGTGTGGCAGACCTCTCGCAGATGCGCCTATACACCAACGTATTCTATAAGCTCGGCATTGACTTTGCCGTGGTCAACAGCCTCGACAGCTACGACGAAATCTCCCTGACGGACGAGTTCAAGGTGATGACCCGCAACTATGAGCGCATCTACCGTCCGCAGGCCCTCGGCTTCAAGGATGCCCGTCCCGAAGAACTCTTCGGCGGCGTATGCAAGGAAGATGCCGCCCGCATCTTCGACAATATCCTTACGGGGCATGCCACACCTGCACAAACGCAATGCGTCATTGTCAACGCCGCCTTTGCCATCCAGGTGATGGAGCCGCAGAAAGAGATTGAAGAGTGCATCGCCATCGCACGCGAATCATTGGATAGCGGACGGGCGCTGGCGACACTGAAAAAATTTATCGAGATTAATAAATGAAGCAATGAAAGATATACTGTCCGAAATCATCGCCCATAAGCAAACAGAGATTGAACTGCAAAAGCAGACCGTCTCTCCGGAACAGTTGCAGGAGCAGGCCGGAGTCATCATCCGGGAGAATGCGGCCCACCGCCGCAGCATGAAGCAGGCCCTTGCCGCTTCTTCTACAGGAATCATCTCCGAGTTCAAACGCCGTTCACCCTCTAAAGGCTGGATAAACGAGGCTGCCCAAGCAGAGGAAATACCCGCCTCCTACGAAGCCGCCGGCGCCGCCGCCCTCTCCATCCTGACGGATGAGAAGTTCTTCGGCGGTACGCTGCGCGACATCCGCACGGCCCGTCCGCTCGTCCGCATCCCCATTCTGCGCAAGGACTTCATCATCGACGAGTACCAGCTTCTGCAAGCCTGCATCGTAGGTGCCGACGCCGTACTGCTCATTGCCGCCTGCCTCAGTCCGGAGCAGTGCAGCGCCCTCACCACCCAAGCCCACGAACTCGGGCTGGAGGTATTGCTCGAAATCCACAGCCCTTCGGAACTCTCCTATATAAATAAGGAGGTCGACATGGTCGGTGTCAACAACCGCAACCTCGGCTCCTTCGTCACCGATGTGGAGAACTCCTTCCGGATAGCCCGGCAACTGCGCGAAGCCACCCACGGACCGGCATCCCCGCTCCTTGTCTCCGAAAGCGGCATCTCCGACCCCGAAACCATCTGCCGCCTGCGTGCCGCCGGCTTCCGCGGTTTCCTCATCGGCGAAACCTTCATGAAAACAGCCACCCCGGGCGAAACCCTGAAAAAGTTCATCCAAGACAGTCTCTTAATTAATAATTGAAAGCTGAAAGTTGATAATTGAAAGTCAATAATTGTAAATACAAAAGTCTCTCATACAGCGTTATATCGCGCAGCCAAATTGTAAATCGTAAATAAAATGTCTCCTCTCATCAAAGTATGCGGAATGACCGAAGCAGAAAACATCCGCAATGTAGAACTGCAAGGTGTAGATATGATTGGTTTCATCTTCTACCCCAAATCTCCCCGTTGTCTGTGCCAGATGCCCGGGTATCTGCCAGCCTGCGCCAAGCGCGTCGGCGTCTTTGTCAACGAAAGTAAGGAAAACATCCTAATGTATACCGACCGTTTCGGCCTTGACTACATCCAGCTGCATGGCCATGAAGCTCCCGAATACTGCCGTTCCCTGCGCAATGCAGGCCTGCACCTCATCAAGGCTTTCTCTATCTTGCTACCCAAGGACCTGCTTGCCGTATCTGCCTACAATGGTCTGTGCGACTACTACCTCTTCGACACCAAGACCCCGCAGTACGGCGGTTCCGGCAACCAGTTCGACTGGAACCTCCTGCACCGCTACAACGGTCCCACCCCGTTCCTACTTAGCGGTGGCATCAACCCCTACAGCGTAAAAGCCCTCCGGGAGTTTCGCCATCCCTATTTCGCAGGTATCGACATCAACAGCCGTTTCGAAACGGCACCGGGAATAAAGGATGTGGAACGCATCTCAAACTTCCTGAAAGAACTGAAGGGAGGTATGATTTGACGATTTACTATTTACTATTTGGCTGCGCAATATACGCCGCATGGCAAATTGTACATTGTACATGGTAAATAGTAAATAGTAAATTGTCAAATAGTAAATAGTACCATGCAGCGTTATTGCGCAGCCAAATAGTAAATAGTAAATTGTAAAATAGTAAATAAAAATAGTATGTTGAACCGCATTAACCAACTTTTCCAGGACAGCCCCAAGAATCTGCTGTCCATTTACTTTTGTGCAGGCTGTCCCAACCTCGACGGTACTGCCGACGTTATCCGTGCCCTCGAAAGAAACGGAGTCAGCATGATTGAAATCGGAATTCCGTTCAGTGACCCCATGGCCGACGGCATTGTCATTCAGAACGCCGCCACCCGCGCCCTGCACAACGGCATGTCCCTCCGCCTGCTTTTCGAACAATTGCGCGACATCCGTCGCGATGTCCGCATCCCCCTCATCCTTATGGGGTACCTCAATCCCATCATGCAGTTCGGCTTCGAAGCCTTCTGCCAGAAGTGCGTGGAATGCGGCATCGATGGCGTCATCATTCCCGACCTCCCTTTCCGCGATTACGAAGAGAGTTACAAAGCCATCGCCTCGAAGTATGACATCCGTGTCATCATGCTCATTACCCCCGAAACCAGCGAAGCCCGCGTCCGCGAAATAGACGCCCACACCGACGGCTTCATCTATCTGGTGTCCAGTGCCGCCACCACCGGTGCCCAGAAAGACTTCGACACCCGGAAGCAAGCCTACTTCAAGAAGATAGAGGATATGAACCTGCGCAATCCACGCATGGTAGGCTTCGGCATCAGCAACAAGCAGACATTCGATGCCGCTTGCGCCCACTCATCCGGTGCCATTATCGGCAGCCGCTTCGTCACGCTGCTCAACGAGAAGGAAGGAGATGCGGAAAAGGCTATCAGGCAGTTGAAGGAAGATTTGAAACAGTGAGCTTATTCAAATTTCATACAATATATTTTTCGCAATGAAAAAATAAAAGAGACAAAATCTGCAAAGACTTGTCTCTTTTATTTTCTCCCCATCTCATATTTCACTATCTTTGTGCCCGAAAAAAGCTCTAATACGAATATCATGAAAGTCGATTGCCCTTCCGTACTATTGATTTACACTGGCGGAACTATCGGAATGATAGAAAATCCCGAGACCGGTGCGCTTGAGAACTTCAACTTCGACCAACTGCTACAGCATGTTCCCGAACTGAAGCGCTTCAACTACCGCATCTCTTCCTATCAGTTCGACCCACCGATCGACTCTTCCGATATGGAGCCTTCCCTCTGGGCAAAGATTGTAAAAATCATCAACTACAACTACGACAATTTCGACGGTTTCGTCATCCTGCACGGTACCGATACGATGGCCTATACAGCCTCCGCCCTCAGTTTCATGCTCGAGAACCTTTCCAAGCCGGTCATCCTCACCGGTTCCCAGCTTCCCATCGGCACCCTGCGCACCGACGGGAAAGAGAACCTCATCACCGCCATTGAAATAGCCGCCGCCAAGCATCCGGACGGTACTCCTATCGTCCCCGAAGTGTGCATCTTCTTCGAGAACGAGCTGATGCGGGGCAACCGTACCACCAAAATCAATGCCGAGAATTTCAATGCTTTCCGCTCCTTCAACTATCCCGCACTGGCAAAGGCAGGCATCCATATCCGTTATAACGAGCACCTCATCCACCGTCCCGACCCGTCACGCCCCATGAAGCCGCACTACCTTTTCGACACCAATGTCGTAGTGCTCACCCTCTTTCCCGGCATCCAGGAAAGCATCATCAACTCCGTGCTTCATGTTCCCGGCCTAAAAGCTGTTGTCCTCAAGACCTTCGGTTCCGGCAATGCCCCCCAGAAAGAATGGTTCATCCGCCAGCTGAAAGAAGCCAGCGAACGTGGCATTGTCATCGTCAACATCACCCAATGCCAAAGTGGCGCCGTCGAGATGGGACGTTACGAAACCGGTCTGCAACTTCTCCAGGCAGGTGTCATCAGCGGCTATGACAGTACCCCCGAATGTGCCGTCACCAAACTCATGTTCCTCCTGGGGCATGGACTGGACCAAGCCGAAATCCGCCACCGCATGAATTCCGACCTGGCAGGAGAAATCACCAAGATTTAGTAAAGCGGCAATACAGAGGGCATTTAGTAATATTGATAATTTTCAAGACAAACTTGCATTATCTATCCATACAAAATCGTTAAAAAGCGTTAACCAACACGCTTTTATCCCCCATTAATAAAGCTTATTAGTTTAAATAAACGTACTTTTGCTTACAATCAAGCAAAACAAATGTAAAATATGGGAGAGAATATCCAATACAAACGCTTTCTGCCGCTTGTTATTCTTACAGTAGGCATACTGCTGCAGGGTTGTAAAGACGATGTTTTTAACCCCGAAAAAGTGAAAGCAGCCTATCAGGATAGGTTTCCGGTCAAGAACATAGACCCGGCTATGGATTGGAAAATGACTCAGCAGGTCCGGGTCAATGTTTCTGTATCCGAAGATACCGGCATCGACTACACCATACGTATTTACGACAAGAACCCCTTAATCAGCCGGTCATCCGCCAAACTGCTGGCAGAAGGCACCGCCAATAATACAACAGTATTTACTACCGTCATGGACTGCCCTTCTGTGCTGACGAGCGCTTTTGTGTGCCGCACCGATGCACACAGCCGCAACATAGTAAAATACGTATCCATCCAAAACGGTCAGCTCCATGCCGCTTTCGGCAGTTCCCCCACAACTACACGTGCCGCATGGACACGCAGTGTCAGCATCGAGACCTATTCACCGGAAAAGTCTGAGGCAGAAATCACCGCAATGCTATCAAGTGCCGAAGAAATAAGGCCGAATACCGATTTTCAAAACGGAAAAGCCTACAAAATCTCCAAAGACAATATATATAGGAATAAAATCAGCAAGGACGGCATGGGAAGTGACAATCCGGCCATCATCATCATTGAAGGCAGCTGGGAACCCAATGGAAACAACATGACCGTTGAACGAGGCTTCGAATTCTATGTGATTGACGGAGGGGAAATCGTGATACCGGACGAGCACACCTTCACTTTAGTGCAATCCAGCCGGTTTATCGTCTACGCGGGTGGAACCATCAAAGGGAACGACATCGAATTGACCAATGCATCCGGAGGCAGCTACAACTACAATGCCGGCACTATGGAAATAGACGATTTCCATGTCAGCCAGGGAGGAGCATTCTATAATTGCGGTACCGTGCGTGTCGATGAAATGAATTTCGACAGCGGATGCAAATTCATCAACCAGGGCAAAGCCTATATCGGGAAAACCGACAGCAACATCACTATAGACAACGGATGCTATCTATATGCGGAAGAATTTGTAGGCACACTGAACATGGGAGACACCTCTTCTGCAGAGATAGAGGATTTCGGGGACCATAGCAACAATTACAACACCCAAATCACGATGGGTGACAACTCCATGATAACCGTACTTGATGAAGCAGAATTGTCACAAGCACAATTTATGGGCCCAAACAATGAATATGCACTGGTAAAAATCAATAAAATTAAAGATATAGGAAATTTCTCCAGCCAGGGAAACATTCATTATGAAGTGAAAGAAATTGACGATGATATCACCGAGGACATCTGGTGGGAAGCCAAATTCCTTGATGCCATCAAGAACACCGAAGGAACCATATCCAAATGGGGAGAATCCCCCATCACCATTCCTGCCGGAGACTGTACCGGTGAAGGCAACACTCCCAGCGACTCCGGCTCAGAGACACCTACCGACCCTATCCCTTATACATACGTGTTCGAGGATAATTTTCCGTTGGTAGGCGACTATGACTTCAACGACGTGGTTTTAGACGTAGAAACAATTCTTCATACTGAGGGAAAGACAAACCACATCAAGCGCATCCAGCTCGATGTGACCCTTGCTGCTGCCGGAGCGTCCAAAGCTCTTGGTGTAGGCCTTCGTATAGTAGGTATCAGCAAATCCGACATTAAAGAAATTACCACCGGAGGAGCCGACAGACGATTCCAGACATCGTTCGACGACCCGTACAGTCTGTTTAACTACAACAGTGGCACACACATGGAAGATGGGGATCCCAGTGTCGTTATCCCTATTGCGGGTGAAGTACACAACGTATTCGGTAGAAGCCCCGGAACTATGATTAATACCGGAGGAACCAGTATCACAGCCAATATGTATACCTATGAAATAATCATTGAACTGGCAGACCAGACGAAGACCGAACCCCTGTTTTCCAAAGACAACCTCGATTTCTTCATCTGTTACCAATATAAAAGTATGCAGCAGCGCATGGAAGTCCACCTCTACGAGTTCTGGGGATATGGAGCCACCGCTGCCGGAACCGTACAACAGGAAAATCTTGATTTGGCAGGTAACAACACATGGGCTATCTGCGTACCTTACGGATTCCGTTATCCGATAGAGACTATCAACATTTCACGTACAGACAACCCTACGGCCAGCGCCTATCCGGATTTCATTTATTGGGCAAAGAATCGCAGCAGCCATCAGGATTGGTACACAAATCCGGTGAAAGCAAATGTATATAGATAATATGAAAAACAGCAAACAATTAGCATAAACAATGAAGAAAATATTATTTGTAGATGACAAACCTGCCATAGGCAAGGTACTCTCGGTGTATTTAGGTAAAGAAAACGAACTGGTATATTTTGAAGATCCCCTCCGGGCGATAGAATGGTTGAATGAAGGGAATGAACCTGCTCTCATCATTTCAGACATCCGCATGCCCAGAATGAACGGCAGTGAATTCCTGCACTACCTGAAGGGAAACGCACTTTTCAGACACATCCCGGTCGTTATGCTTTCCAGCGAAGAGAGTACCACCGAACGCATCAACCTGCTTGAAGCCGGAGCTGAAGACTTCATTCTGAAACCCTTCAACCCTATGGAACTGAAAGCCCGTATCAAGAAATACCTCTAACACACACAACAAATGGATATGTTATATTATATTTACATAGGTAATGACCGGTCCACCATCAATCACTTGAGCAAAGTGACAGGAGGCATGTTCATGGCTGTTTCCTCCAGCAACAAGGCAGCAAAGGTCATCGACAGCATACGCGAGCGATATAACACTTCCATTCTTTACGAGCAGAACGAACCTCTAAAAGACAGCCAAGACATTAGCTTCCTGCACAAACGTTTCCCGCGCGTCTATATCATCCTCATCACTCCGGGGCTGCAGACAGGGGTCAACAATACCCTCCCCCCCCAAGCTGATGAAGAGAGCATCCGGCAGATGACAAAATTTCTCCAACTGCGCAAAGAACATAAGCTACAAGAGTTCAGCCAGTCGCACCGCAAGATATTCAATACCTTCCACCTGCCTATGTGGAAACGTATCTTCGATATACTGTTTGCGTGTGCAGTACTCATTGTGCTTTCTCCGCTACTCATTGCCACAGCAATAGCTATCCGCATGGAGAGTAAAGGTAAAGTGATTTACAAATCCCAGCGCGTGGGAAGCAACTATCAGATATTCAATTTTCTGAAGTTCCGTTCCATGTACACCAATGCAGACAAGCGCCTGAAAGAGTTGAATGCCCTCAATCAATATAGGATAGAAGAAACGTTGACGGACGAACAACCGGACATTCGTTTCGACGACCTGACAGGCACTTCTGAAGAAGAGGCTTCATTGCTCATTTCGGATGATTTTGTCATCACCGAAGAAGATTTTCTAAAAAAGAAAGCTCAAGAGAAGCAAAATACATTTATAAAAATAGAAAACGATCCCCGCGTCACCCGCGTAGGCCGTTTCATCCGGAAATACAGTATTGACGAGCTGCCGCAACTGTTCAACGTCCTCAAGGGCGATATGAGTATTGTAGGCAACCGCCCCCTGCCCCTCTACGAAGCAGAACTGCTGACCAGCGACGCATATATCGAGCGCTTCATGGCCCCCGCCGGACTGACAGGGCTGTGGCAAGTGGAGAAACGAGGCGGCGCCGGAAAAATGTCTGCCGAGGAGCGCAAGCAACTGGACATTAAATATACCAAAGAATTTTCATTCTGGCTGGACATGAAGATATTGTGCAAGACGCTGACGGCGTTTGTGCAGAAAGAGAATGTATAAAATAATAATTAAGGATATTAGAAAATGGCAATAAAACATATCACTTTCATAGTTTGTAATGCTATCCTTTTAGGATTGCTCATCGTCCCATTGTCTGCATCAGCACAAGAAATGACACGTGAAGAGCGAATCAAAGCACTTGAAAAATTAAAAATGGAAGACAAGTTATGGGAAGAAAATACAATAGGAAAACTATCTGCCGATATGCCATTAGAACTTCAAACCTTTGAGCTACCCCCACTTTCTGTTTTTCTGGACGCAGTAACAGAAAATGCGACTGTGAAACGGGCACAATCAGAAGTTGAACAAGTGAAAAATGAATATCGTTTACAAAAACGTGATTGGTGGAATTATTTTAAACTAAACGGTAATTATTCATACGGAAAATACAATGTGCTAAGCAACGCTAGTGACGAGTATACCCCAATGTATCAAACTACAATGTCGAATGCACAACATAGTTTTAGTGTAGGCGCAAGTGTAGGTATTAGTTTTGGAGATTTAATAAACCGCCAGCTTAAACTCAAAAAATATAAATACGATATTGAACAGCTGCAATATACTCAAGAAGAAGTAATGGAAGAAAGGAGATTAAGGGTATTAGAAGCATATAATGCGGTTACAGAACAAATGTCAACAATTAAGGCAAAAGCAGAAACTGCTGCCTTATATAATGCCCAAACTAAAATATTAGAAAATGATTTCATACAAGGAAAAATTGAAATTAGTACATTGTCCATAGAACGTGCACGAAGAACCGGAGCCGTTACAAGCTATGAGCAAGCACGTGTTACCCTGCATAATTCAGTTATTTTATTGGAAATGCTCACTAATATAAAAATTATCAAAGAAAAATAAATCGTGATGAAAGATACCTCTTTATTTATATCACAATTTCTATACCGTATTCGCTATTGGCTTTTATGGGGAACTTTATTTGTAACTGGCCTAGTAATCTATTTCACCCAGTTTCTGCCTTACAGTTACACAGTAGAAGGTAGTTTATTTGCCGGAGTTACAACAGCGACTTCCATTACTGGGAGCAGCGTAAATTACTCAGCTGTTACAAGTACCTTCGATAACCTCATCAACCTTGCGCAATCCCGTGGTACATTGGAAAAGGTTTCTATCCGTTTATTAGCGAATGCACTGACATATGGTGAAGAGTGGAAAGACAATCATTATATCCAGGCTAAGCACTATCGCCAATTACTGAGCATGACTCCCAAAGAAGTATTGGTTTTAGTTGATAGGAAAGATGTCAATAAGACGGCAGACGCACTTGCTAATTATCGAAAGGAATACGGTGATAATTTCGTATACTCCATGTTCAATCGCCCTATACCATTTTATAGTGCTTCAGCTTTAGAAACCGTAATTGTAAAACGTAAAGGTGCCAGTGATGTTCTTCAGCTTATTTATACATCTGCTGACCCGGGTATCACTCAGCAAACCATAATCATTCTTATAGATGAACTGAAAAAAGCATATGAAATTCTCCGTTTTAAAGCGACAAATGATGTTATCGCTTATTTTGAAGAACAAGTCCGTTTAGCAAAAATAGAATTAAACAAGCAAGAAGATGATTTGATGCAATATTGTGTCCAAGAACGGGTCATTAATTACGGACAAGAAAGTGAAGCTTTATCACATACCCGCTATGCTGTTGACGACCGTTTGGAAGAGGCTCGCCGCAATTATGCTGCAGCTTCAGCCTTAAGAAAAATGTTGGATGAAAAGATGGACATCCGTGCAACTATCATTCGTAATAACACCAATTTACTCAAAGAGTTAGAAAAAGTCAGTAGCTTAAACCAAAATATTATGGAACAAGAAATTTTCATATCAGATAAAGCTAGAGACACTAATAAAGAACTTAAAAAGAATAAGGAAGATTTACGTAAAGCAGAAGACAAGATTACCCATATCAGCGATAATCTGAATGAACTTAATTTTTCAAAAGAGGGTGTTGGACTCAAAGACATGGTTTCTGAATGGTTGACCGCATTAGTAAGTGAAGCCAAGGCTAAAGCAGAATTGGATGTTTTAAAAGAACGCCAACAAGATATTTTTGATCAATACAGTCAAATGTCACCAGTAGGTACACAAATCACCAGAAAACAGCGTGCAATTGGCATCGCAGAAGATAACTATCGTACTCAGTTGGGAGGTTTGGCAAATGCCAATCTACGTCTCAAAGACATTGAAATGAATACCAGCAATCTGCAAAACATAGCAGACCCGTCCTACCCCCTCACAGACAATGGACGTAAACGTATTCTTTATATCTTAATTGCTTTTGTTGGAAGTATAGTATTCATAATCACATATTTCCTATTGATTGAATTGCTAGACCGTACACTACGCGATGCAACTCGTAGTAGACGCTTGACCAAGTTGCCTGTAATTGCAGCATTCAATGGCACTAGTAACTTAAAATTCCGTGGCTTTTTGAAAGCGTGTAATCGTTTAGCAGCTGCTTACAGTTGTCGTCAATTAAATAATTATTTACAAAAAGACGCCCCCACTGTTATCAATTTACTCAGTATGGAAGCAAGAGAAGGCAAAAGTTTCCTATCCAAATATTTTGCTGAATATTGGGAAACTGAAGGTTTACGGGTACGTATCGTAACACATCATATTGATTTTGAACCGGACACCCAGCAATATGTCAATGCACAGCAACTTTCAGATTTCTGGGCCCTCAATGAAGCAGAAGAAACACCTAATATTATATTAGTAGAATACCCCGCTGTAAATACTGCCAGTATTCCTCTTCCCGTACTTCAAAAAGCAGATGTTAATTTATTGATTGCCAATGCATGTCGTTTGTGGCGTAACAGTGACAGCGTTACTCTAGCGCATATCATGGAAGGAATGGGAAATGTCCCCATATTCCTATACCTGAATAATGCTGAACGGGAGGTCGTAGAGTCATTTACCGGAGAACTGCCTCCTCAAACTCCCGTACATTCACTATTCAGTCAATTAGCACAATTAGGCCTTACGTCCAAAAAGGCTGCTGTGAAATAGCTATTTATAAAAAGTAATAAAGTTCATAATGGCACATACGACTCAACAGATACGGAACATATCTCCCAAAGTAATAACTTTCTTGTTATTAGCTTTTGGACTAATGTTCATGGTATATGCACTTATTTTTCAAAAGATTTTACTATTTGCCATTATAGTAGGTCTGCCATTGGGAGTTATCATTCTTACTTATAGTATACAAAGGCCTAGAATGAGCTATTTGTTATATGGTGCCTATACTTTCTACCTGACAGCCATCATGCGTTATAGCCGACAAGATGGACTAAGCGTCATATCTGACGGATTGCTCATATACATGACTATCTCCATTTTATTTTATTATGTAAAAAACAAAAATGACATTCGTCTTTCTAATGCTATTAATTTTTTCACTGTTACTTATATAGCATGGTTTCTGTATATTTTAATCCAATTCATTAATCCGGCAAGTGATAGCACTAGTTATATCGCAGGCATTCGAGGCTGGCTATTATCAACTCCTATACTTTATTTTGTCTCCTGCATTTTACTAGACAATCCTAAAACTCTAAAACGCAGTCTGATTATTATCGGGATATTTACTATAACAGCTTTTCTGAAATTATTATATCAAAAGTACCGATGGTTTGATGCTGCTGAAACAGAATGGCTGATGGGAGGTAGTTGGTATACCCATATTTTATCCTCCGGAATCCGCTATTTTTCCATTTATAGCGACGCTGGTAATTTCGGCTCTAACATGGGAATGATTTCGATTGTTTATGGAATCATTGCATTTCATACTTCCGAAAAATGGCTACGTATATTCTTTTCTTGTATTGCACTTATGGGAATAGTAGGAATGATTATGTCCGGTACCCGAGGTGCAATGATTGTTCCTCTAGGAGGACTGGCACTTTACTGCCTAATCTGCAAGAACATAAAAATAATGGTAATTTCAGCTTTGGCTGTTATCATGCTATATGCATTCTTCGCATTTACTGAAATTGGTGATGGTAATGCGCTAATACGGCGTATGAGAACTGCTTTTAGACCTCAAGAGGACACTTCATTCAATGTCCGTATAGAGAATCAAAAGCTTATTGCCGAATATATGCGAACACATCCTTGGGGAGCTGGACTGGGAAAAGGGGTAGCCCGGGTTAATGTAAACAGTGACGGAGTTGTGGAAGATACGATTCCACCTGATGCGTTTTATGTGGATATTTGGATACAAACCGGTACTATAGGACTTCTTATTTATATCAGCATGTGTATAGCCATTATAATATATTCTTGTTATATTATAATGTTTCGCGTCCGTAATCCAGGGCTTCGAAATATACTAACAGCTTTTATATGTGGTGTATTCGGAATATGGCTCAA
>OKTB01000987.1_pt1 | contig 12665 bp, 7 predicted proteins | sample 1606131 | NCBI WGS metagenome assembly OKTB01 (sample SAMEA3879518, study PRJEB24766) | human gut metagenome | biome: human-associated habitat; feature: feces | place: USA | collected 1985/1987
AAGATGGCTGGTCGTCATGGTAACAAGGGTGTCGTTTCCCGCGTGCTTCCTGTAGAAGATATGCCTTATCTGCCCAACGGACGTCCTTTGGACATCGTGCTGAACCCTCTGGGCGTGCCTTCCCGTATGAATATCGGACAGGTCCTGGAGATCCACCTTTCCCTGGCTGCCAAGGCTCTGGGATTCAATGTGGCAACACCTGTCTTCGATGGTGCGAACGAGAAAGATATTATGGATACGTTGGATCTTGCCAACGATTATGTAAACCTTCCTTTCGACGATGCAGAAAGTGCAGAGTGGAAAGAAAAGGGACAGGAAACTACCGCAGACGGTAAGCCCTGGGCAGGAGAGACCTTTACCAGCAAGCATGGTGAAGAGCTTCTTCCTGAGGTTATGCAGTATCTGTCTGAGAACAGAGATCACAGAGGAGTATGGAAGGGTGTTCCTATTTCCAGAGACGGTAAGGTACGTCTTCGTGACGGTAGAACCGGTGAATACTTTGATGGCCCTGTAACGATCGGACACATGCATTACCTGAAACTGCATCATCTGGTAGATGATAAGATCCATGCGCGTTCTACCGGACCGTACTCCCTGGTAACACAGCAGCCTCTGGGTGGTAAAGCCCAGTTCGGCGGCCAGCGTTTCGGAGAGATGGAAGTATGGGCTCTGGAGGCGTATGGCGCATCCTACACCCTGCAGGAGATTCTGACTGTGAAGTCCGATGATGTGATCGGACGTGTGAAGACTTACGAAGCAATCATCAAGGGAGACAATATCCCTGAGCCCGGTATCCCCGAGTCCTTCAAGGTTCTGTTAAAAGAACTGCAGGCACTGGGTCTGGATGTCAGAGTGCTGCGTGAGGATCAGACCGAGGTTGAGATCATGGAGACTGTCGATTACGGCGATACCGATTACCGTTATGAGATGGAAGGTGATCGTAAGTACGATGACGATTACGACAAGAGCTCCCTTGGCGAGATGGGCTATCAGTCACAGGAATTTGATGACAATGGTGAGCTGGTGAACTCTGAGGACGACGATTACGTTGACGATGATTACACCGATGATAGCTTTGACGGCAGTGATGATGAATTTTAATGCTTTGTATAGAAGGGAGTGCCATTAATGTCAGAAACAAAAAATGAAACAACCTATCAGCCTATGACATTTGATGCCATCAAGATTGGATTAGCTTCCCCGGAGAAAATCCGGGAGTGGTCCCATGGCGAGGTATTAAAGCCCGAGACGATCAACTATAGAACACTGAAGCCCGAAAGAGACGGTCTGTTCTGTGAGAGAATCTTCGGACCAAGCAAAGACTGGGAATGTCATTGTGGTAAATATAAAAAGATCAGATATAAGGGCGTAGTCTGTGATCGTTGTGGCGTAGAAGTTACCAAAGCCAGCGTACGTAGAGAGCGTATGGGACACATCGAGCTTGCTGCACCTGTATCCCATATCTGGTATTTCAAAGGTATCCCCAGCCGTATGGGCCTGATCCTGGATCTGTCTCCCAGAATCCTGGAGAAGGTTCTGTACTTCGCTTCCTATATCGTTCTGGATCCGGGAACCACGAACCTTGAATACAAGGCAGTGCTGTCCGAGAAGGAATATCAGGATGCAAGAGAGACCTGGGGCAACAAGTTCCGTGTAGGCATGGGTGCAGAGGCTATCAAAGAGCTGCTGCAGGCCATTGACCTGGAAAAAGAGGCAGTAGAGCTGAAGACCGGTCTGAAGGAGTCCTCCGGTCAGAAGCGTGCACGTATCATTAAGAGACTGGAAGTTGTAGAAGCTTTCCGTGAGTCCGGTAATAAGCCGGAGTGGATGATCATGGATGTGGTTCCTGTCATTCCTCCCGATCTGCGTCCTATGGTACAGCTGGATGGCGGACGTTTTGCTACCTCCGATCTGAATGATCTGTACAGAAGGATCATCAACCGTAATAACCGTCTGAAGAGACTGTTAGAGCTTGGTGCTCCTGATATCATTGTTCGTAACGAGAAGAGAATGCTGCAGGAAGCGGTAGATGCTCTGATCGATAATGGCAGACGCGGACGTCCTGTTACCGGCCCCGGTAACAGAGCGCTGAAGTCTCTGTCCGATATGTTAAAGGGTAAGACCGGTCGTTTCCGTCAGAACCTGTTAGGTAAGCGTGTAGACTACTCCGGACGTTCTGTTATCGTCGTTGGACCGGAACTGAAGATCTATCAGTGTGGTCTGCCGAAGGAAATGGCAATCGAACTGTTCAAGCCTTTCGTAATGAAAGAACTGGTAGCCAAGGGAATCAGCCAGAACATCAAGAATGCGAAGAAGCTGGTAGAAAAGCTGGATACACAGGTATGGGATGTGCTGGAAGAGGTTATCAAGGAACATCCTGTTATGCTGAACCGTGCGCCGACACTGCACAGACTGGGTATTCAGGCTTTCGAGCCTATCCTGTCCGAAGGCCGTGCTATTAAGCTGCATCCTCTGGTATGTACCGCTTATAATGCCGACTTTGACGGTGACCAGATGGCTGTCCATCTGCCGCTTTCCGTTGAGGCTCAGGCTGAAGCACGTATGCTGATGATGTCCGTAAACAACATCCTGGCACCGAAAGACGGCAAGCCTGTTGCTGTTCCTACCCAGGATATGGTTTTGGGCTCCTACTATCTGACTATTGAAAAGACCAGCAAGGATGACCCGAAAGTTAAGGGTGAAGGAACCCGCTACAGCAGCGTGGATGAAGCTCAGCTGGCTTACTTCCACCATGCGGTAGATCTGCAGGTACCTATCGAGGTTTATATTCCCAACAGCGAAATCTATGATGAAGAAAAGGGTGCAGCTGTCGGTGAAACCGGTATGTCTTTGGTAGTTACAACTGTAGGTAACACTATTTTCAATGGCGAGCTGCCTCTGGAAATGCGTTACTATCATAAAGAAAAAGATCAGGTTGTTGAGAAGCGCCTGGATGCTTCCGGTAATGTTGTCGAAACAACCGTTGAAGTTGAGCGTTGGCATCTTGGCAAGCTGATTGACAAGAAGGAATTAGGCAAACTCGTTGCTAAAGCTCACAAGCTGTACGGCAACCTGCGTACTGCCGAAATTCTGGATATTGTTAAGAAAATGGGTTACGATAATGCTTGTAAATCCGGTATTTCTATCGCAACCTCCGATATTCAGATTCCTGCTGAAAAAGAAGTTATTCTGGAAGCAACAGAGCATGAGGTTGATAAGGTTGAGCGACTCTTCCGTCGTGGTTTGATGAGCGATGACGAACGTTATCGTAAGGTAATTGACCTGTGGAACGAAGCAACCGATAAGGTTACCGATAAGCTGATGAAATCCACCATGAACAAGTTCAATCCCGTTTCCATGATGGCTGACTCCGGTGCCCGCGGTAACAAACAGCAGATTCGTCAGCTGGCCGGTATGCGTGGTTTGATGGCCGATCCTTCCGGTCGTATCATTGACCGTCCTATCAAATCTAACTTCCGTGAAGGCCTGACCATTTTGGAATACTTCATTTCTTCTCATGGTGCTCGTAAAGGCTTGGCCGATACCGCACTGCGTACCGCTGACTCCGGTTACCTGACTCGTCGTCTGGTTGACGTTGCACAGGACGTAATTGTCCGTGAGGATGATTGCGATATCGTTGGTATGAACCTGGTTAAGGAACGCAGCCGTCTGAGCAAGGCTGTTCTTGGTGCAAGCCAGAACAAAATCCGCGAAAAGGTTATGGGCCGTACCCTGGCTTCCGGCGTACTTGATGAAGAAGGCAACCTGATTGCTGAAGCAGATACCAACATCACCGAAGAGCTTTTTGCTAAGCTCAACGATGCAGGTGTTGAAGAAATTAATCTCTATTCCGACGAAGATATGAATGGTGAGGATATCGAAAATGTCCGCATCAACATCAGCGATACCTTTGCTCATAATGTGCTGAAGGAAGCAATGATGCATAACTTCAACGGCAAAGAGGTAGCAGCAGATATTGTTAACGGTGCAGGCGAGGTGCTGGCACATACCGGCGAAACTATGACCGAAGACATTATCAACGCTGTTCTGGCTGACGGTACCGTTAAGGAGCTGCGTATCCGCAATAACGAAATTGCCGGCATTGAGGTTGAGGCAATTACCGAAGGCAAAAAAGAGAAAACCATCATTGAAACCCTGCATGACCGTATTATTGGCCGTAACCTGGCTGAGGATATTCTGGATGAAAACGGTGAAATTCTTTATCATATCAATGAATATGTTACCGAGCCTATGGCAGAACGTATCTGCCAGCTGCGTGAAAAGGTTAAAATCCGCAGCGTACTTACCTGTAAGGCTAAGTTCGGTGTTTGCCGCAAATGCTATGGCCGTAACCTGGCAACCGGCAAGAACGTTGATGTTGGTGAGGCAGTCGGCACTATTGCCGCACAGTCCATCGGCGAACCTGGTACTCAGCTGACCATGCGTACATTCCATACCGGCGGCGTTGCAGGTGCAGACGATATTACCCAAGGTCTGCCTCGTGTCGAGGAGCTGTTCGAAGCACGTAAACCGAAACATCCCGGCATTCTGTCCGAGGTTGCAGGTCACGTACATATTACCCAGGAGGGCAACAGCCGCAAGGTAACCGTAATGGCACTGGATGGCGAAAACCAGGAATACCAGATTCCTTATGGCGCTAAGTTGTCTGTTGTTGAGGGTGAGGAAATCGCTAAGGGCGACCGTCTGACCGAAGGTTCTCTTAACCCGCATGACGTACTGCGTATCAGCGGCGTGAAGGCTACCCAGAACTATCTGGTATCTCAGGTAGTAGGCGTTTATAAGTCTCAGGGCGTAGATATCAACAGTAAGCATATCGAGGTTATGGTTCGCCAGATGATGCGCAAAATCCGCATCGAGGAATCCGGTGACACCACAATGCTGCCGGGTGAAGACGTTGATGTGGCAGAATTTGAAGAGCAGAATACCGAGATGCTGGAAGCAGGCAAGACTCCTGCAGAAGGCCGTGCTATCCTGCTGGGTATCACCAAAGCTTCTTTGGCTACCGACTCCTTCCTGTCCGCTGCTTCCTTCCAGGAAACCACCCGCGTACTCACCGATGCTGCTATCAAGGGCAAGGTTGACCCACTGCTGGGCCTGAAAGAAAACGTTATCATCGGTAAGCTGATTCCGGCAGGTACCGGTATGAGCCGTTATCGTGATATCAAAGTTAAATATAATGTTCCGATGCCCGAAGTTGCAACTGCTGAAACCGCAGCAGAGGAAACTCCCGATAAGGAATAACGTATAAGCAAGCGCGCCTCAAAGCCTCAAGCTCTGAGGCGCTTTGCTCTCTAAGGAGAACTATTTTATGCTGATAAAAAAATTCCCTGTTCCCTGCCGCGTTGATTATGTTCCTTCTCCCTATGAGCCGGATGAGGACGGCGTGCAGGATGTCGGCTATTATAACGGCAAGCTGAGCGATGGCCGTGCCTATCGCTTGGAATGCTGGCGTATGGATGATATGCTGATGCTGACAGTAATGTTTTCCGACCGCTGCCTTGAAGGCTACAAACGTGAGGATATGGCGCTTTTGCTGGAGCTGGAAGATATCGTATGCTTTAAAGGTACCAGCCGTAAGCTGCAGGCCACACGCACGGAGGATGACCGCGGACAGACTGTATGGGCCATTAATATTATGCTGGCTAATAAAAAAGGCACCTATGCGGAAATTGTGCCGTCATTGAACAGATATATCATGTAAGACAATCGCTGCTGAAGGCAAATCCTCGGCAGCGATTTTTTCAGTTAAAATTAATTTTACATGCCTATACTGCATTATGATACAATAGCTGTAATGGAGGCGAAAACAATGAAGATTATTTTAGCTGAGGATGATATAAATTTAGGCAAGCTTTTGAGTATGCTGCTGAAAAAGCAAAATATAACCGTAAACTGGGTGCAGGATGGCGAAGCTGCCTATGATGTTGTGTATACCGACGGTTATGATGTGCTCGTTTTGGACTGGATGATGCCACTTTTGAGCGGTCTTGATCTGTGCAAGCGCCTGCGTGAAGAAGATTACCAGGGTAAAATATTGCTGCTGACGGCTAAGGATACGCTGGCGGATAAGGTACAGGGTTTGAACAGCGGTGCGGATGACTATTTGGTAAAGCCGTTTGAACTGGAGGAGCTGGTGGCGCGTCTTAACGCTCTTTGCCGCCGTCAGGGACAGTATAGCGCGGAGAAGCTGTGTTACGGTGCTTATACGCTGGAAAGCTCTACCTATTGCCTGGCCTGCGGCGAACGCCGTGTAGAGCTGCGTCCGCGTGAATTTAAGCTGCTGGAGCTGCTTTTGCGCAATCGCGGACAGGTTATGCCGCGTGCGGTGCTGCAGGACCGTATCTGGGGCATTGACAGCGATGTGACAGACAACAATCTTGATGTGCATATCCGTCTGCTGCGTAAAAAGATTATCGAGCTGAACGGCGAAGAGCTGATTAAGACAATGCGGGGCGTGGGTTATTATGTGGAATAAGCCTTTTGAAAAGCTGCGCAGGCGTATGACCTGTTTGTATGCAGCCATCTTCGGTGCTTTGATTTTGGTTATTGTGGCTGCTGCCTATACCTTTATCTGGTGGGAAATATTGGCGTATGAAAAGGAAAACCTTGTAGCTCAGATTTACCACGAGGGTGAGGAATGGGTAGAGTCAGAGGAGCCTCCCTGCTCCGAAGCGGCTATCCGCAGCGGCAAGATGCTTGCTTACTTTGTTGAAGCGGACGGCACAAAGGTTATTTTAAATCAGCTGGGCCAGGGCGAGGCGGGACAGGAAATCATGCAGCATAAAGCTGACTGGCCGAAAGAGCTGAATACATCACGTCTTTTGCGGATGCATGGAGAAAATGGCGAGCGTTATCGTTATTTGGCTGCGGTTGCTCCTGTTATTGACGGTGATAAGCAACTTGGCAGGCTTTATATGTTCAAGAATATGGAGTTTTATTATCATGCTGCCTATAAAACACTGTTTTTGCTTTTGTGTATGGCGTTGGTGCTGTATTTTGCCGCCTGCTATTTCGGCTATTGGCTTGCCGGCCGCAATATACGTCCGCTAAGCAATATGTATGCCAAGCAGCAGCAGTTCACGGCAGACGCTTCGCATGAGATGCGCACACCGCTTGCCGTTATGAAGCTGGCTGTACAGGGACTGCAGGAGGATGAGGACAGCAGGCTGAGTGATTTCGCTAAAGAGTCGGTAGCAATGCTGCAAAGCGAATCTGAAAGACTTAGCCGTCTGACGGAAAATCTTATGACACTGGCACGCAGTGACGAGGATTTTCTGCCGGTGTATACTGCGCAGGTGGATATGACGGCAATGTGTAAAAAGGTTGCAGCGCAGATGACGCTTTTGGCAGCGGAAAAAAGGCTGCAGTTGAAGCAGGAAATCCAGGATAATCTGATAATGCAGGGTGATGAAATGGCTTTATCGCGCTTGCTGATTATTTTGCTGGATAATGCTATGAAGTATTCACCGGAGCAGGCGCAAATTACTCTGCGTGCAGCCAAGGTGAAAACGCATCTGGTACTGGAGGTACGTGATGAGGGCTGTGGCATCAGTGACGAAGATAAGCAGAAGATTTTTGACCGCTTCTTTCGTGTGGACAAGGCTCGCAGCCGCAGTCAGGGTGGCCTGGGCTTAGGACTGTCGCTGGCGTTGGCTATTGTGCGGCAGCATGGCGGCAGCATCAAGGTTCTCGACAACAAGCCGCGGGGAACTATCATGTATGTGAAGCTGCTGACGGCTGCAAAGTAATTATTAGGCTTTCTTATAAGCTGAATTTAAGATGAATACCCCTTTCAGTAATCATTAAGTGAAGGTGTTTATACTGTGCTTAATGAAAAGCGGAGTATAGAAGCTCTGCTGCTGAAGGGGGATTTTTTATGCCACGAAAATATTGGCTGCTGCTTTTTGCAGCTGCCGCAGCATTGCTTTTTGCGGGTAATGGCAGCCTGCTGATTACAGACAGCGTAGAATCTAATTATGCCTTGACGGCGAAGGAAATGGTACTGAGCGGCAATTGGCTGTCACCGCAGATTTACGGTCATTACTGGTATGATAAGCCGATTTTCTTTTATTGGCTGACGGCGCTGGCTTATAAAATGTTTGGCTTTACGGAATTTGCTTCACGCTTCTTCCCGGCGTTGTTCGGTTTAGGCAGCGTGGCATTATTGGCGTGGGGCGGCAGCAAGCTGGAAAATGTGCGCAGCGGTTTCATCAGTGCATTGGTACTGCTGAGCAGTGTAGAATTTTTTCTGATCAGCAAGTCGGTGATTACAGATGCTGTATTGTTCTTTTTCTTCAGTGCGACATTGCTGTTTTTCTATCTTGGCTATCGTGACGGCAGGGCGCGCTATTGGTACATTATGTATGCTGCAGCAGGCTTTGCGGTTTTGACTAAGGGTCCGATTGGCGTGCTGCTGCCGGGATTGATTATTACGTTATTCCTGTTGTGGCAGCGTGATTGGCACGTACTGAAGCGCATGCATCTTGTAAGCGGCACATTGCTTTGTGCGGCGGTTGCTGTGCCTTGGTATGCTGTAATGTACAGTCTGCACGGCAGTGATTTCCTCAATACCTTCTTCGGCACACACAACTTCCTGCGCGCAACGGTATCGGAACACCCGCGTGACGATGTATTTTATTATTATACGCTGGTAAATCTGCTGGCGCTGTTTCCGTGGAGCGGACTTGTTCCATGGGCTGCTTATAAATGGTGGCGGCAGGGACAGCGCAGCCTGGAAGAACAGCAAAAATTTTTGCTGCTGTGGGCACTTGTTGTTTTCGTTTTCTTTCAATGTATGGCAACGAAATACATCACCTATACCTATCCGCTGCTTTTTCCGGTCAGCCTTTTGCTGGGAAGCATGCTGGCAAAATATACGGACTGTGTGGATGGCGGTTATATGATATTTGTCGGCGGAGGCTTTGGTTTGCTGCTTGTGGGAGCATGGTTTGCGGTAAGTCATCAGCTTATAGCATCTGAGCTGCTGTTCTTGCTGCCGCTGGCGCTGATTATCGGCGTGATGCTGGATTATATATTGCGCTTAATGACAGAAGAGCGTGCTTATGGTATTGCGGTGCTGTCGGTAGTTTTTTATATCGCATTGATTTTCGGCATTGCTGTGCCGTTTAGCGAACAACGCAGTGCTAAGGATTTGGGACAGATGCTGACAGCGGAAAATGTGCAGGAGGTTGGTCTGTATGGAACATATCCCACTTCCGCTGTTTTTTACAGCAACAGTAAAATTGTCAAGCTGATGCACGAGCGTGAGGTTGCGGGCTATGTGCCCAAGGATTTTTCCTGGACAAGCAAGAATGTTATGCCTTACGCAACACTGGAGCAGAATCCGTATCGTTTTGTTGTTGTTACGCCCAAAAGCTATGATAGATTTATTGCTCAACAGAATAAAAAATGGCAGGTTATTGATGCCGATAAAAGTTGGATTGTGCTGAGAATGAAAAAGGGGTGAGCTGAGCTATTATTGTCTATATAACCGATAAGTGCCTGTGACGTGATGTTGCAGGCGCTTTTAATAATTTTTTGATAAATTAAAGTGTATTTAAGCTTAAAATATTATGCTATAATAAGAAAATGATAACTGAATTGGAGGCGTAAGTATGCACAATAAAAATTCCGCAATGGCGTTTATCGTTCTGCTTGGTATCGTCAGCTTGTTCAGCGATATGACGCATGAAGCGGCGACAAGTATTAAGGGAGCGTATTTATTAATTTTAGGAGCAAGTGCTTCTACCATCGGTTTTATCTCCGGCATAGGCGAGCTTTTAGGCTATGGCCTGCGTTATCTTTTTGGCCGATTAGTTGATAAAACGCACAACTATTGGGGCTTTATGATTTTAGGCTATGCTGTAGACGTTTTTGCGGTGCCGGCATTGGCGCTTGTGCATCGTGACGGCTGGATAGCCGCCTGTGTATTGCTCGTTGTTGAGCGCATCGGCAAGGCGATAAAAAAGCCTGCGAAGAACACAATTCTTTCCTTTGCGGCTTCACAGGAGGGTGTAGGTAAAAGCTTTGCTATTCAGGAAGCCTTGGATCAGCTTGGTGCTTTTATCGGTCCCCTGCTGCTTTATGTAATAATGCTCTATAAACATGGTGATGAATACGAGGTATATAATGCAGCTTTTGCTTTTCTGACGTTGCCGGCAGTCTGTACAATTGCTTTTTTACTGTTTGCTAAAAGCCGTTTCCCGAATCCGGAAGCCTTTGAGCCGGAAGCTAAGGAGAACAAAAAGAATAGCTTTGTAGGCAGGAAAAGCTTTTATTTGTATCTTGCAGGTATCAGCTGTTTTGCTTTCGGATTTGTAGATTTTCCGCTGGTGACTATGCATGTGGCAAAAAATAAGCTTTTTGATGACAGTATTTTGCCGTTGCTTTATTCCGGTGCGATGCTTGTGGATGCGGTGGCAGCGCTTTTCTTTGGCTGGCTGTTTGACAAAATGCGCACGAAGGCATTGGTTATTTCTACTGCGATTTCCGCGTTCTTTGCTGTGTTTGCTTTTGGCGCGACTTCGCCTGCTATGATTATGCTGGGTATTGCTTTGTGGGGCGTAGGCATGGGCGCTCAGGAATCAATTATGAAGGCTGCGGTTGCCACCATGACGAGCAAGGAGCATCGTGCCAGCAGCTACGGTGCGTTCGAATTTTTCTTTGGCTTAGCGTGGTTTATGGGCAGCTGGCTGTTGGGAGCTGTTTATGATTATTCATTGAATACCTTCATCATTGTTTCTGTTGCGGCACAGCTTATTGCTTTACCCTGTTATCTTTTAAGTGAGCGCAGCTTTGCAAGTGAAAATTGCCAATAATTTGCTTCAAACGTTACAGTAGCTTATGTATTCGTGTATACATAAAAAATTATTGAAAAAAGACTTGCGTTCTTCAAAAAGTGTGTTATAATAGCGTACATAAGTAAATAACGAGTGGATGATGTATATGGGAGAAGGCACTGCCTACCGAAGGAGCAAAACTCTCAGGTGCTTATAAAAAGCAAGAACCGTGTACAGACACAACTCTGGAGAGTCCCTTGAATGGGCGCCGAAGGTGCAAAGATGTGCGTATACACATCCTTATCTCTCAGGCCAGTGGACGGAGCAAAACAACAATGATAGCACAGCTATCAGGGCCGCTGACAAACCGGAGTATCAGATAATCATACTCCGGCTTTTTATTTACTTAGGGAACTTTGAAAATGAGAGGGGAAATCATCATGTTGGAAACATTGAATGCAATTGATTCGTTTGTCTGGGGTCCGCCGCTACTGGTGCTGCTTGTAGGTACCGGCATTATGCTGACTATTCGTTTAGGCTTGCTGCAGGTATTGAAGCTGCCGCAGGCATTGAAGCTGATCTTCTGCGCTAAGAATGAAGGTCATGGTGACGTAAACAGCTTTAAAGCATTGTGTACCGCACTTGCCGCAACTGTTGGTACCGGTAACATTGTTGGTGTTGCTACCGCAATTAAGGCCGGTGGTCCCGGTGCTTTGTTCTGGATGTGGTTGGCTGCCTTCTTCGGTATGGCAACCAAATATGCAGAATGCCTGCTGGCTGTAAAATATCGTACTGTCGACGCTAACGGCAATATCTCCGGCGGTCCGATGTATTACATTCAAAACGGTCTTGGCAAGCAATATAAACCATTGGCTATGATGTTCTGTATTTTCGGTATCATGTGCGCGTACTTCGGCGTAGGTACCTTTGCTCAGGTAAACTCCATTGTTGAGATTACCAAAATCTCTGCAGGCATCCCGGTTCTCTATACCGGCATTGTGCTGACAATTCTTGTTGCTGCCGTAACCATCGGCGGTCTGAAATCCATCTCTACCGTTTCTTCTAAGGTTGTTCCCGGTATGGCAGTAATTTACTTCTTTACTACCTTGGGCATTTTGGTTAGCTTCGCCGACCAGGTACCCGGCGCTATTGCACTGGTTATTGAAAGTGCCTTCACTACTACTGCCGCACAGGGCGGTTTCCTCGGTGCAACTGTTATGCTGGCGATGCGTAATGGCGTTGCCCGCGGCGTATTCTCCAACGAATCCGGCTTAGGCTCTGCTCCTATCGTAGCAGCTGCTGCCAAAACTCATTGGCCTGCTGAACAAGGTCTGGTTTCCATGACCGGTACCTTTATTGATACCATCATCATCTGCACCATGACCGGCTTGTCCTTGATTGTTACCGGCGTTTGGAACGGTGAACTCAACGGTGCTGCTATGACTAATGCAGCCTTCACCTCCGCATTCCCTGCTTTCGGCAGCTGGCTGTTGCTGGTTGGCCTGGTGCTCTTCGCCTTCACTACTATCCTCGGTTGGAACTACTACGGCGAACGTTGCGTAGAATACCTGATGGGTGTTAAAGCAATTCTTCCGTACCGCATCGGCTTCATCATTCTTGTTGCCTGCGGCCCGTTCCTGAAACTGGAAGAAATCTGGGTTATGTCCGATATCGTTAACGGTCTGATGGCTCTGCCTAACCTGATTGCTCTGGTTGCTCTTTCCAGCGTAGTTGTTGCTGAAACTAAAGCATATCAACAACATCTCAAGGAAGAATCTGAGCTGGTTCCGGCAAAATTAGCCGAAGAAACCAATCATTAAGTTTTCCCAATTAATTTTATATAGGCAGCGGCACTGTGAGACTCTC
>OKTB01000988.1_pt1 | contig 12636 bp, 9 predicted proteins | sample 1606131 | NCBI WGS metagenome assembly OKTB01 (sample SAMEA3879518, study PRJEB24766) | human gut metagenome | biome: human-associated habitat; feature: feces | place: USA | collected 1985/1987
CTTCATAGTCATGCCCATCAAAGCAGGAAAATCCTCGCGCATGAAATAAGAAGAACGGCAAGAGAAAAGTGCCTGCCCGCTCTCACTATGAATCATCGAACCGCTATATCCGCTAATGGGTGTGCTGTTGGCGCTGGACACCGCTTCCACGTAGGGCAATCCTTTGAAGAACTGATAAGCCGCATCACGCGTCGCTTCATTATCCCAGTAGGCATTGCCTATGGCTATCTGCTTGGGATTATATCCCATATCCTTTTTCAGTACATACTGATATTGCGACATCACCACACACATCAATCCACTAATGAATGCCACGCCTGCAAACTGGACAAACAGCAACGGACGCTTCCAGCCCTTCTTCCCCTCGGTATAGCGGCGGAACACCTGCGATACGGGAATACGCGCAAAGAGCCGACCCGGCAACACGCCTCCCACTATAAACAGCAGAAGCACTACCGACAACGGTACCCAGATACGCTCCGGAGCCAACAAGGTGGAGAGCTTTACAACGACCGTGTCTTCCACAAAATCGCGGAAGTTGAGCATTATCAACGCCATCAGCAGCAATGCCGCCACAATGATGATACCCGTTTCCAGCAAAAACATGCTGAAAACCGTGCCACCGCTCGCACCGCTGCATTTATGTACGCCTACCGACTTGGCGCGGTAGCTCAAAGAGGAAATGGAAATCAGCACATAGTTCAACGCCGCAATGAAAAGAATGGCAAAACCAAGAATGCTCATGATGACACGCATCCGCTGCACATCATCATAATTGCGGTATGTATCACGGATGGGCTGCACAAAAGCCGTGTAACCGTACTCTTTCTTATCTTCTGCCGGGCGATATTTGTCTATCATGGCATCAATACGCGCATTGACAACAGATTTGTCGGCACCGGGACGGAAACGGATAAACTCTACCCAACTGTCTCCCCCGCTCCACGAGTAGTTATTCCAGTTGCGGCTCCACAAGGTAGGCATCGAGATAACCGCTTCCGGATTGATTGTGGCGTTCTCAGGCAAATTGGCATAGATTCCCTTCACCGTCAGGTCAAACTGATGGTCATAATTAAGCGTTTTCCCTATAGGATTCTCCTCACCGAACACTTTCCTTGCAAAGCGTTCACTCAAGAAAATAATATCCTTCTGCACCAAATCCTTTTCGGGATTCCCGTTCAAGACATCGATGCCCATGGTACGGAAGAACAGCGAATCGGCTGCAATCTTCCTGTCATCAAGACGCACGCTTCCATTGTAAAGAGGAGCAGATACCATAGACGTGCTCAAACTTACTGCCGACTCCACCTCTTTGGGGAAGTTCTCCAAAATGGCCCCTGCCACGGGACCGCAATTCCACTCCTGAGGCTCAAACTTCTCTCCTTTCACCGAGAATATCGACCATACCTGATACAAGTTATCATAATCCTTGAAGCAAGTGTCAAAACTCTGTTCATATGCCACGCGGGAGAAAAGCAGAATACTCATCGTCAATCCCAATCCCAAAGAAATGACCTTGATGATATTCGAACCGCGTCCCCGCAGCAAAGTCTGAATTACATAATAGATTTGTTTCATTCCGTTTATCGTTTATTAGATATATTTTCTTGCTTTTCATATTGCAGAAAGCGTGCCAAAGAATGCACAAATCTGATTATCAATGCATATTGCATTTCAGAAGAAGACAAAGGTGTCTAATTTTTAGACACTCCCGTCTAAAAATTAGACAGAGGCCGAATCTCTGTTCAGCCTCATAGAACAAAAAAAAGGGAAATTAGAAAAGAATCCATAAGAATGAAAACTTTACCTTTGCCCACAGTTTTCTAAAGATAGAGTATAAACATTAAATGAAGCACCTGCACATGAAATTCCCCAAACTCTTATATCCTTCATTCCTATGCCTGCTCATGGCCGGCTGCGACATGATAGATTATCACCCTTACGATGTACACATCAGCGGTGAAACCGATGTCAATGCCCACAACATTGCCCAAATAGAGCAGAACTGCCAGAACAAGACAACAATCCGGTTCGTAACAATGGGTGACTCCCAGCGCTGGTATGACGAGACTGCCGACTTTGTAAGCCACCTCAACAAGCGGGACGACATAGATTTCGTCATTCATGGCGGAGACGTCAGTGACTTCGGTGTAACAGACGAGTTCCTTTGGCAACGGGACATTATGAACAAACTCAAGATACCCTATGTGGTACTTCTCGGCAACCACGACTGCCTGGGCACGGGCGAAGAGACTTATCGTGCAATATTCGGAGACCCCAATTTCTCCTTCATTGCAGGACGGGTAAAGTTTGTCTGCCTGAATACCAACGCCATCGAATTTGACTACTCCCGCCCCATTCCCGACTTCGAGTTTCTTGCCGCACAGATACGCGACCGTGAAGAGGAATTCGATAAAACCGTTGTGTCCATGCACATACGCCCGTTCTGCAACGAGTTCAACAATAATGTGGCACACGTATTCCAGCGTTACATCAAGGAATTTCCCGGACTGCAGTTCTGTACATCCGCACACGAACACCATCGCTTCGAGAAAGACCTCTTTGAAGATGGGATAATGTATTACATGAGCGACTGCATGAAGAACCGCAATTACTATATATTCACCATAACCCCCGACGGATATGAACGCGAAGTGGCATATTATTAATCACCTGGCATGCGCCGTCGTCTTCTTGTCGGTATGCTCTTTTTCTGCTTTTTCACAAGAGAGAGATACCATCTTCATCATAGAACACGATACCGTATGGATGGACCTGCAACCGGATGCCGTCATTGAAAGCCAGACCAGAGAGAACCGTTATGACCGCCGCGTACACCGCTACCGCAGGCATTGGGAGGCCTTGATTCCGACGCACACCAAAATTCAGTTTGCCGGCAATATGGGGTTGCTGTCATTCGGTACCGGATGGGATTACGGCAGAAGAAACCAATGGGAAACAGACGTATTCTTCGGAGTATTGCCCAAATATGACTCCAAACGTACCAAGCTGACATTCACCGTCAAGCAGAACTACCTTCCCTGGAGCCTGCAAATAAAACAGAGCCGTTTTTCTGTAGAACCGCTGGCTTGCGGTATGTATCTGAACACGGTATTCGGCGATGAATTCTGGGTCAATGAACCGGAACGCTACCCTAAAGGATATTATGGTTTCTCCTCTAAGGTACGCATCCATGCATTCTTAGGACAGCGCATCACTTACGACATCGACCCGCAACGACGGTTCACGGCCAAAGAAATCACTTTCTTCTATGAAATAAGTACATGTGACCTATATGTAGTCAGCGCCTTCACCAACAAGTATCTGAAACCCAAGGATTATCTGAGCTTGTCATTTGGCATCAAACTGCAACTGCTATAATTTTTTTTCAGTACCGCCATGAGCTCTTACTGAAGTTGCTACAAACTAATTTCTATCTTACTTAAATCTATTCGTCCCATAATCGTTATATTATCGTCCGACAGCTGTTGAATTATCGTCCGATAACTGTTGGACGATAATTCAACAGCTGTCGGACGATTAATTCTTAGTAAGCAAAAATATAGAATAAAGCATATAATACAGATAAATCATTAACTTTGCCTGCAGAAAACAGAAATAGTTTATGGCAAAAAAAAACGGAAACATCCTGATTGTCGATGATAACCGAGGCGTACTTACCGCCTTGCAGCTTTTGTTGAAGCCATATTTTGAAGGGATAATCACACTTCCCTCTCCCGTAACCCTGCCCAGCGTATTGCGGGAAAGGTCATGGCAAGTGGTTCTTCTTGACATGAACTTCACCTCGGGCATCAATACCGGCAACGAGGGACTATACTGGCTCCATGAAATAAAGAAGCAATGTCCCACCCTGCCCGTAGTGCTGTTTACCGCCTATGCCGACATTGACCTTGCCGTACGGGGAATCAAGGAAGGAGCCACAGACTTCGTCGTAAAACCCTGGAACAACCAGAAACTGGTGGAAACCTTACTGAATGCCGTATCAGCTTCTGAAACAAAATCTCCGGCCAATGGCCCAAATGCCGGACGTACGGCAGAAAGCAGCCACCTGTTTGCAGATACCCGCAACATGTATTGGGGAAACAGCCCCGCCATGCAGCAGCTCCGCCTTTTGGTGGAAAAAGTGGCCTCTACCGATGCCAATATCCTTATTACGGGCGAGAACGGTACCGGTAAAGAGATGCTGGCACGCGAAATTCACTCCCTTTCACCGCGCAACCGGCAGGAGATGGTAAGTGTGGATATGGGTGCAGTCACCGAAAGCCTTTTCGAGAGCGAACTGTTCGGCCACATGAAAGGCTCTTTCACCGATGCCCATGCCGACCGTGCCGGCAAGTTCGAAGCAGCCAGCCGCAGCACCCTCTTTCTCGATGAAATAGGCAATCTCCCCTACCATCTGCAAGCCAAACTGCTGACCGCCATCCAACGCCGCAGCATTGTCCGTGTAGGCAGCAACACTCCCATTCCCGTAGACATACGGCTGATTTGCGCTACAAACCGCAATCTGCCCGAGATGGTGGCAAAAGGCGAATTCCGCGAGGACTTGCTGTACCGCATCAATACGATACATCTCGAGATACCTTCGTTGCGCGAGCGGCCCGAAGACATCATCCCCCTTGCAGAGCTTTTCATCGCCCGCTTCTGCAAGCAATATGACAAGTCGTTGATGAAGTTCACTCCCGAAGCAAAGGATAAATTGACTGCGCATCCCTGGTATGGTAATATCCGCGAATTGGAGCACGTCATCGAAAAGGCGGTTATCATCAATGACAGTCCGCTGATTCCCGCTGAATTATTCCAATTATCCGTACCACGGATAGCCATTCAGGAACAGAGTATCTCCACCCTGGAAGAAATGGAAGTGCAGATGATACGGAAAGCGCTCGATGCCTGTGCGGGAAATCTATCAGCAGTGGCCGCTCAACTGGGAATAACCCGGCAGACACTCTATAACAAGATGAAAAAATTCGGATTATGAGCTCACAGATCCAACAACTGGTGATTCGGTACTGGTTCAGAGTTTTACTGACTGTACTTTTCTGTATATCGACTGTCTGGTTCGGTATTCATCAGTCATACGGTTGGTTGGGGGTTAGTCTTTGTCTGCTGGTACTTAGCATCATCTGGCAAATCCGCCTGTACCAGCTTCACACCAAGCAGGTGCTTTTCATGATTAACGCGCTTGAAAATAATGATAACACTTTTCATTTTCCCGAAGAAAACGGTACTCCCGAAAGCCTTAAGATCAACCGGGCACTCAACCGGGTGGGACACATCTTATATAATGTAAAAGCGGAAACCGCCCAGCAAGAGAAATATTACGAGCTGATTCTGGATTTTGTCAGTACAGGATTGCTGGTACTCAATGACAATGGGGCTGTTTATCAGAAGAACAAGGAAGCACTCCGTCTTTTGGGGCTGAATATATTCACGCATATCCATCAGTTGAGTAAAGTAGACACTACGCTCATGGAAAAAATAGAGAACTGCCGTCCCGGAGACAAGCTGCAAGTGATATTTCACAACGAACGGGGAACCGTTAATCTATCCATACGTGTATCGGAAATCAATGTACGCAAAGAACATCTGCGTATCCTGGCTCTGAATGATATCAATACCGAACTTGATGAAAAGGAAATAGATTCATGGATTCGCCTGACACGGGTTCTGACGCACGAAATCATGAATTCGGTCACGCCTATCACTTCTCTTTGTGACACTCTTCTTTCCATGTCCGAGGGTAAAGATGAAGAGATCAGTCACGGGTTGCAGACCATCAGCACCACAGGAAAAGGCTTGCTCTCTTTTGTAGAATCTTACCGGCAGTTTACACGCATACCTGCACCGGAACCGTCATTGTTCTATGTGAAAGCATTCATAGAAAGGATGATTGAACTTGCCCGCCATCAGAATCCGTGTGACACCATTTGTTTCCACACGGAGATTTCTCCTGCGGACTTAATTCTGTATGCGGATGAAAACCTCATCGCCCAAGTGGTTATCAATCTTCTAAAGAATGCCATTCAGGCAATCGGAAGCCAACCGGATGGTAGAATCGAACTTCGGGCTTATTGCAATGATATGGAAGAAATATGGATCGAGATCAAAAACAACGGTCCCGAAATCCCGTCGGAAATAGCAGAGCATATCTTTATTCCTTTCTTCACCACCAAAGAAAATGGTAGCGGAATCGGGCTTAGTATTTCACGACAGATCATGCGCCTTTCGGGCGGGAGTCTCACTTTGCTGCGGGAGAAAGAAACAACGTTTATTTTAAAATTCAAATAACTATTGATATATGATACCTGCACTCGTCAACAACCCCTTATTCCGAGGGATCACTCCGGAAAGACTTTTTGCCGATCTGGAAGAGATCAGTTTCCATACACGTTCTTATAAGAAAGGGGAAATCCTGGCTCAACAGGGAGCTGTGTGCAATCGCCTCGTCATCCTGACCAAAGGAAGCGTACGTGGAGAGATGATTGATTATTCGGGGCGTCTTATCAAAGTGGAAGACATCGCTGCTCCAAGAGCGATTGCCCCTCTATTTCTGTTCGGTGAGGAGAACCGCTATCCGGTGGAAGTGACTGCCAACGAACCGACAGAGGTTATCGAACTTCCTAAATCAAGTGTATTGAGGTTATTCCGTAAAAACGAGCAGTTTTTGGAAAACTATATGAATCTTTCTGCCAATTATGCACGGACTTTATCGGATAAGCTTTTCTTTATGTCGTTTAAAACGATTCGTCAGAAACTTGCTTCGTACTTGCTCCGATTATACAAACAGCAACAACAGACGCATATCACCCTCGACCGTTCACAACAGGAATTGAGTGATTATTTCGGAGTATCCCGTCCTTCCCTCGCCCGCGAACTGGCACACATGCAGGAAGATGGATTATTAATAGCCGATCGCAAGCATATCACTATTTTACAGAAAGAACAACTGGTACGGCTTATTCAATAATAAGAGCAGTTTAAAGATTTATGAATCGAATAATGAGTGTTTTAGATAAAAAATATTCATTGTTGTAACATTGGTTACAGAATCACCTGAAACTTTTCCTCTACTTTTGCGTTCAATAAATAAAATATTGGACTAATTAAAAACGTAAAAGTTATGAGTATGTTCTGTTATCAATGTCAAGAAACCGCAATGGGTACCGGTTGTACCTTGAAAGGTGTGTGCGGTAAAACGTCTGAAGTGGCTAACCTGCAAGACTTACTACTCTTCGTAGTACGTGGAATTGCTGTCTACAACGAACATCTGCGTAAAGATGGACATCCTTCCGAACAAGCAGACAAATTTATCTATGATGCTTTGTTCATTACCATCACCAACGCCAATTTTGATAAAGTGGCTATCACTGAAAAAATCAAAGAAGGACTGAAACTGAAAAAAGAACTTGGCAACAAGATAAAGATCGAAAATGCTCCTGACGAATGTCTTTGGGATGGAAACGAAGATGAGTTTGAAGAGAAATCAAAAACGGTCGGTGTGCTTCGCACTCCCAACGAGGATATCCGCTCACTGAAAGAACTTGTACACTATGGCCTGAAAGGAATGGCTGCCTACGTAGAGCATGCGCATAACCTGGGCTACGAGTCACCGGAAATATTTGCTTTCATGCAACATGCCTTGTCTGAACTGACCCGCAATGATATTACAGTGGAAGAACTGGTTCAGCTGACTTTGGAAACAGGAAAGTATGGAGTATCGGCAATGGCACAGCTGGATAAAGCGAATACCAGCAGCTACGGAAATCCGGAAATCTCACAAGTGAGTCTCGGTGTACGCAATAATCCGGGTATATTAATCAGCGGACATGACTTGAAAGACCTGGAAGAGTTATTGGAACAAACAGAGGGTACAGGAGTAGATGTATATACTCACAGCGAAATGTTGCCTGCACATTATTATCCTCAACTAAAGAAGTACAAGCATCTGGCAGGAAACTACGGAAACGCCTGGTGGAAGCAGAAAGAGGAATTTGAAAGTTTCAACGGTCCTATCTTGTTCACAAGTAACTGTATCGTTCCGCCACGTGCAAATGCCAGCTACAAGGATCGTATTTACATCACAGGAGCCTGCGGCTTGGACGGGGCACATTACATCCCCGAACGTAAAGACGGAAAACCGAAAGATTTTTCTGCACTGATTGCTCATGCTAAACAATGTCAGCCACCGGTAGCCATTGAAAACGGAACGATTATCGGAGGATTCGCTCATGCACAGGTGACAGCCCTGGCAGATAAAGTGGTGGACGCCGTGAAAAGCGGAGCTATCCGTAAATTCTTTGTAATGGCAGGATGCGACGGACGTATGAAGAGCCGTGAATACTATACGGAATTTGCTCAAAAATTACCTGGTGACACCGTGATTCTTACTGCCGGTTGTGCCAAGTACAGATATAATAAACTGGCTTTAGGTGATATCAACGGCATTCCGAGAGTGTTGGATGCAGGACAATGTAACGACAGTTACTCATTGGCCGTCATCGCTTTAAAACTGAAAGAAATCTTCGGATTGGATGATGTGAATCAGTTGCCTATCGTATACAACATCGCTTGGTACGAACAAAAGGCGGTCATTGTTTTATTGGCATTACTGGCTTTGGGAGTGAAACACATTCATTTGGGTCCTACACTTCCCGCTTTCCTTTCACCGAATGTCAGGAACGTATTGATCGAACAATTCGGGATCGGAGGTATCAGTACAGTGGATGAAGATATTGTGAAGTTTCTATCATAAATGATAAGGAAACAGAAGGGTATTTTACAAGCAGATTCTCTTCTACAAAATAGTGACGGTATTTGATAAGGATAGTGACGGTATACAACAACCATACCGTCACTATTTCCATCATATACCGTCACTATCTTTTTTTCTATATTAGAAGGACTCCTGCTTAATCAGGAGTCCTGCATTTACTCCCGCATAGTGGATGTTTTTTTGAATAGAATTTCAATCCTCTCTGGGTAATATTAAATTGAGAACTACTCCCACCAAAGCTGCCAGTCCAATGCCGGACAATGAAAAATCGCCCCAATTAAAAGCAGCGCCACCAATGCCGACAGTCAGTGTCAAAGATACAATGATTATATTTCTGGTACGGCTCAAATCAATGCAATTATTCACAAGATTACCAATACCCGCACAAGCAATCGTTCCGAAAAGCAATAACATGATGCCGCCCAGTACCGCACTTGGAATGGATCTTAATAATGCACTGATTTTACCGATAACGGAGAATAAGATAGCGGAAATGGCAGCTATTCGGATCACTTGCGGATTAGTAATCTTTGTCAGTGACATGGCTCCTGTCACTTCCGAATAGGTAGTCACAGGAGGCCCACCCAGCAATCCGGCACAGAAACAGGCCAGACCATCACCCAATAAGGTGCGGTGCAACCCCGGATCTTTCACGAAATCTTTTCCGGTGACCGTATTAACGACATAAATATCACCAATATGTTCTATCACCGGAGCAATGGCTACCGGAATCATAAACAACACAGGTTCCCATGAGAATTTAGGAAAGACAAACTGCGGCAATCCAATCCAGGCAGCATCCCTGACACCGGACAAATCCAAATCGTAGAAAAGCCATGCAGCCAGATACCCTACTACAATTCCACAGAAGATAGGAATCAGTTTCAAAAGCCCTTTGGCTTTCATTGAAACAACGACTGCGGTAACCAACGAAAGCAGTGCCAGTACCCAGTTCTCTTTTGCCATATTCACTCCTGTTCCCGCCAGTGACAAACCTATCAGAATGATGACAGGTCCTATGACAACAGGAGGAAACAGCCGCTCAATCACCCTCACTCCCTGCCATTTGACAAGCGCACTCATCACAAAGTAAACTAATGCTACTCCAACCATGCCGGATAAGGTGCCGGGCAACCCATAAAGTTCTGTCGCTTTAATGATAGGCGCAATAAATGCGAAACTACTCCCCAGAAAGACAGGAACCTTTCCACGCGTAACCGCATGAAAGATAAGCGTACCAATACCTGCTGTAAACAGAGCTGTAGAAGGGTCAAGCCCTACCAATAACGGTACGAGTACCGTAGCACCGAAAGCTACAAACAAGAATTGTACCCCCACCACCCCTTTCCTCAAAGGTGTAAGATTATTTGAATCCATAAGTATAATGTAGATTATTCTTTGCAAAATTAGTCTTTTTAGACAATTTAACTCCCTTTTTTCACAAAAATACATCCAAAAAGAGTTTTTATTTGTTGTTAATAATGTGTAACTTCGCACGGTGAGAATTAATACGACAATTTTATAACTTTATAATATATTGCCTATGATATTTACAGCAGAAAACACCCTACTTATCGGTTCTATCTTACTTTTCGTCAGCATCGTTGTTGGAAAAACCGGATACCGCTTTGGAGTACCTACCTTATTATTGTTCCTCGTAGTAGGAATGTTGTTTGGAAGTGACGGCCTCGGCCTGCAGTTCCACGACGCGAAAGACGCCCAATTTATCGGTATGGTGGCCCTTAGTATTATCCTTTTCTCGGGAGGTATGGATACGAAATTCAGAGAAATCAAACCTATTCTAGGTCCCGGTATCGTGCTTTCCACTGTCGGAGTACTACTTACAGCTCTTTTCACCGGACTCTTTATCTGGTGGATATCAGGTATGAGCTGGTCAAATATTTATTTACCTATCACTACTTCCCTGCTTTTGGCCTCCACCATGTCATCTACGGATTCGGCTTCGGTGTTCGCCATTCTCCGTTCACAGAAGATGAACTTGAAACACAACCTTCGTCCCATGCTGGAACTGGAGAGCGGAAGTAATGACCCGATGGCCTATATGCTTACCATTGTCCTGATACAGTTTATTCAATCGTCAGGTATGGGAGTCGGAGCTATCGTAGGCTCTTTCGTCATCCAGTTTATCGTCGGCGCGGCTGCCGGATATGTACTTGGAAAGCTAGCTATCCGGATGTTGAATAAGCTCAATATTGATAATCAAGCCTTGTATCCCATCTTATTACTGGCATTTGTGTTTTTCACTTTCTCCATCACCGACTTACTGAAAGGTAACGGATACCTTGCCGTATATATCGCCGGTATCATGGTGGGAAACAATAAAATCATGCACCGTAAGGATATCTACACCTTTATGGACGGACTGACCTGGTTGTCGCAAATCATCATGTTCCTTTGCCTGGGATTGCTTGTCAACCCGCACGAAATGCTCGAAGTAGCTGCCGTGGCATTGTTGATTGGTGTTTTCATGATTATTATCGGGCGCCCGTTAAGCGTGTTCCTTTGTCTGCTTCCATTCCGGAAAATCACGATGAAATCACGTATTTTCGTATCTTGGGTAGGATTACGCGGTGCAGTTCCTATCATCTTTGCTACCTATCCGGTAGTGGCGGGCGTAGAAGGTTCGAACCTCATTTTCAACATTGTATTCTTTATTACCATTGTCTCATTGGTCGTACAGGGAACAACCATTTCTTTCGTCGCCCGGATTTTGAATCTTTCCAAACCGCTGGAAAAAACCGGTAACGACTTCGGAGTGGAACTTCCGGAAGAAATAGACTCTGATCTTAGTGACATGACTATCACCAAAAGTATGCTGGAAGAAGCAGACACATTGAAAGATATGAATCTTCCGAAAGGCACGCTGGTAATGATCGTGAAGCGCGGAGATGAGTTCCTGATTCCCAACGGAACACTGAAACTGCACGAAGGAGATAAACTATTACTTATTTCCGAAAAATCCAAAGAAGAAGATACTGATTCAGAATAACATCTGAAAAGAGTTATTCAGTACACTATAACTGATTCGTCTCCACGCATGAAACCTCTTGCCTTTGCAAGATATTCGTTTCATCTTCATGCGTGGAGACGAAATGTTTTATATAGGCCAATGAACTAGTTCTAAGGAAGAAACACGAATGACCTTTATCCGGCTGATAAAATTGTTCGCTCCCCCTCCGTTAATTAACCGTAAAACTTGAATTTAAAATTCGGTTTACATCTACGAAGTATTAATTTTGCGCAGTTTTAAACTAAATGTGCAAAAATCGAATGGAACAAGAACATCAGTTCATTGATTATATTGAACAGAGCATCATTAAAAACTGGGATAAAGATGCATTGACAGACTACAAAGGAATCACCCTTCAATATAAGGATGTAGCCCGCAAAATAGCCAAATTTCACATTATATTAGAAATGGCCGGTATTCAACCGGGTGATAAGATCGCTGTCTGTGGCCGCAATAGCGCCCATTGGGCTGTAACCTTTTTGGCCACCGTGACTTATGGTGCTGTAATTGTTCCCATTTTACATGAATTTAAGGCTGACAATATCCATAATATCGTCAATCACTCTGAGGCAAAACTCCTCTTTGTAGGTGATCAGGTATGGGAAAACCTTAATGAAGATCGGATGCCTTTACTTGAAGGTATATCTTCTTTGACAGACTTTACTCCACTTGTGTCGCGCAATGACAAACTGACATATGCACATGAACACCGTAATGAGATATATGGACAGCGATATCCTAAAAATTTTCGTCCGGAACATATCTCCTACCGTAAAGATATGCCGGAAGAGCTGGCTGTTATAAATTACAC
>OKTB01001003.1_pt1 | contig 12420 bp, 10 predicted proteins | sample 1606131 | NCBI WGS metagenome assembly OKTB01 (sample SAMEA3879518, study PRJEB24766) | human gut metagenome | biome: human-associated habitat; feature: feces | place: USA | collected 1985/1987
ATAATTAACAATTATTATATGTTTTTTCGAAAGGAGAGGATGATAATATGTCTATAACAGCTACAGAATTGTTATTGTTGTTGCATTTCAATTACGTAAACCATTTGATGAAGCAGCACTTTGTAAATATTCTGGAGAATGAGAAAGATAAAGAATATCAAGTAATGTCTACCATAGATTATAAGTCAATAACGTGAACTACATCGGTAATTGAATTACCGAGCATCAGATATATATGGCTTCGCCATACAGATTCTGGGTGCGTCCATGACACCTTTACTGCTACCTTTTTGAGGTTACACAGCTACTTTTATAATCAGGGGCGAAGATAATCCGGTAACAGATATCTTTTTCTCTTTGCCGCATCCGGCAAAATATTTTCTCATAATGTTATATGCCCCTACTGCATCCGCATTATATACTGACAACTGGTCCTTATACAATCCCCTGTTCGTTCTGTTACATTTCTTTGCATATTCTTTTGTTACTTGTGGTGCATGTGGGGAACACTGACTTGAATATTCTTCTGTCTGTTTCGCAAGTGTAATTCCATGCATTGCAAGTTTATACTCCAGCATTCCATATATTTTTGCATAAGGCAATGCATGAAGTTTTTGATTTGTCACTTTTCCCAGATTCTTATTCCTTCGAATATTTGTTATATCTCCAATAATAACCGTGTGGATATCATTTGCTTTACAATAATTCACTACTGCTCTGGTCACTTTATGAAGATAGTCGTGAATACAGTTTCGCTTTTTCTTATATACCTTAAGCATATGTTTGGATGGCTTCGGATACTTAATCCCTCCTGCTGACTGACAGCTGTTCCATTGATGCCCAAGTCTTGCGATTTCCTTATCATATTTCCAGGAGATTTCCAGATATTTTCTTCCAAGGATAAAAGTCCTGCCATTTTCGGAATCATAACAGGTCATCAGATTATGAAGTCCCAGATCAATAGATAAATAATGTCCATTCTGAGAAATCTGTTCCGGCTCTTCAATCTCATAGATAACAATAAGGTCGCATTTTCCGTTTTCCGGTGGATAGATCCGCAGCTGTTTTATATGATCCATGTTCCTGAAAATCTTATTTTCAAGATATAGAAATTTTTCATGGATCCCGTATGTTTCTTCCATATAGCTTTTCAGTTCCTTTGGCAGAGACAGACGCAGTTGGTCTGAACCTTTCTCATGCCGGATCCCCATCTGCATATATGTGACCGGTATATTCTCCTGCTTAAAACGAGGCGGATTTGGCTCTTTGATCCCGCCAGTCTTCTTCAGGACATAAAACGATTTCCAGGCTTTATCCAGCTGCTTGCAGGTCTCCTGTGCCGTCTGGGCAGGAAGCTGTCTGTACCACAGATCCCCTTTATGTGCTTTTTTCTGATCATACCAGTCAGGATACTTTTCCATTCCAAGTTCTTTATAATGGCGACGTTCATAGTTGCAGACATTCCAGAGTTTGGATGCTGCATAGCACATATGCCCTATGATATTGGAATATTCCGGACAGATTTTTACTGATGTTTTGTGTGACAGCAGCATTCCTCTTCCCCCTTCAGATAGTCATTCGGATGGATATCCACGCTCCATTTTGAATTAATACGACTTACTCTGATGTTCAATATAACGGCGGATATTTTCCTCAGATACAGATCCGATCGTTTCCACATAATAGGAATGGTTCCACAGCTCTCCCTTCCACAGCTGATTTCTTATTTCCGGAAAACGTTCGAATAATTTCCTGCCGGTGATTCCCTTCAGATACTTGATGATTGCTGTTATGGACAGCTTAGGTGGTGCTGATACAAAGCAATGGACATGATCACCTTCCCCACATTCAAATAAATGAACGGTAAAACCCTTATCCTCAGCAATCTGCTGCACCAGCTTCTGCAGGTATTCTTCAATTTCTGGGGTTAATATCTTCCGCCGATATTTCACCGGCCATACCATATGGTAGTTGATATTACATACGCAAGTTCTATAATGTATTAGATTTTCTTTCATACATATAGTATAACATAACGAGTGAAAACGCACAACAAAAAGTCGAACATATTTTCGATTGATTATATGCCGGTTACGGCATTAATATCAAGGAGTTAAGGGATTATTATATTATTTCCATGTGCAGATATGCACAATTCTACGCTTTCATCTCGGTAATTGAATTACCGAGGATTCCCGCTTATTCTCCTAAACGATGTCTTTGATCTTGGAAAGGACATGTACGGCGGATATTTTTCCAGTTCTGAAATTACGGATATCGATGACAAATACATCGGTTCTGTGATTGATCTGGAGACGCTGACCAAAATGACGCGTCAGATGAAGATTTCCATGGGCGGGATGATGTGGCTGGTCAGCTTTTTTCCAGTTCTGATATTTGCTGTTCTTGTTTATCTGCTGAGTAAAATTATCATTGAAAAAAATGCGCAGTCGATTTCCATGGCAAAAATTCTCGGTTACTCCAAAGGAGAGATTGCAAGGCTCTATGTTATGCCAACCTCAATTGTTGTCGTGCTCTGCGTGCTGATCAATATTCCGCTGAGCGTCAGGATTATCGGTATCATCTGGAAAGCAATGCTGTCACAAATGATGACGGGGTACCTGCCTTACTGGATTGACCCGAGGATTTATGTGGAAATGTTTGTGGCAGGAGTCATCTGCTATGGGGTTGTGGCTGCACTGGAGCTGAAACGAATCGGAAAAGTCCCGATGGATATGGCATTGAAAAATGTGGAGTGAGGAGGGAAAATTATGTTTGACTTTCAGGATAAAAAGAATCGGTATAAAATGACCGCAGCAGCGCTTTTTACCGCTGCTGCAATGTGTGTCGGCGGCTGCGGTGACGCGGCAGCGGCGACCAGCGGCGCAGGATTTTGAACTGGATTTCACGGCGACCATGGTTTCCAACGGACTTCTGGAAGAAAAGGACTATGAAAAAAATAAGGCTAAAAGGGCGGCAGGGATAAAGGGAAATTCCTGCCGCTCTTTTTTTGACGTGGATTCTATGATATGATGAGCGAAAGTGAGTCAACATGCTCGCATGATTGACGAACGGCGAAATCATAGAGTGAGCTACGCTCACGCCGGGATGAGCGCAAGTGAGCACAAACAGGCGAAGCCTGCTCAGAAAAGGGGGCAAATCAGATGTGGAAAAATCCGGACATTGACCCGTCGGCGTTTATTGCGCCCAGTGCAGACATATATGGGGACGTCTCGATCGCAGAAAACTGCAGTATCTGGTTCCACGCAACCGTGCGTGCCGGAGCAGGCAGCGTATCGATCGGTGCAGGTACGAACGTACAGGATAACTGCGTCATTCATGTGGACAAGGGCTACAGCGTGACTGTGGGAAAAAATGTCACGATCGGGCACAGCGCGATTGTGCACGGCTGCAGCGTTGGGGACAATACACTGATTGGAATGGGTGCAATTATCTTAAACGGCGCGTCCGTCGGCAAAAATTGTATCGTTGGAGCAGGAGCGCTGGTGACGCAGAATATGCAGATTCCGGAGGGCTCACTGGTTTATGGAAGCCCTGCTAAAATCATCCGCAGTGTAACGGAAGCGGAAATCACCTCCAATCTGGAAAATGCAGCCCATTATGTCCGGGAAGGACAGGAATATGCAAAACATCTGGGGAAAGGAAATGAGAGCCATGAAGGATGACCGTTTTTTGAAATTTACCCTTTCTCTTTCCAGAATGAATAAAAAAGTACAGGCAGTCAAAACAGCTGGAATGGGGATGGTAGGATTAAAGGCTGCACACACGGCGGTGCTGTACGCGCTGAGCGGACATTCGGAGGGACTTCAGTTTGCAGAGGTGGCAGCGGCCTGTGACCTTGACCCGGCGCTGATTTCCCGGACATTTTCGGAGCTGATCGCAGCCGGAATGGTGGAAAAACAAGGAGAACCGGGACGTTACCGCGCCCGCTATGTTCTGACAGAGCAGGGCAGCCTGCAGACCGCCAAAATCCGTCAGGTCATCGGGCTGGTACAGGAAAATGCGGACAAAAATATCGCGCCGGAGGATTTGCAGACGTTTTACCGGGTGCTGGAACAGCTGCTGAATAACTTTGAAGAAATGTCGGAGCATTACGACACAGTGTTTGAATCGCTGCGGAGAGAAAGCTGAGGCAGCAGTGCCGCCTGAATTGAATAAAAGAGACAAAAGCGCAGGCATCACGGCATGCTGCGGGCAGCTGGACCATATGTGGAAAATGCTGTAGAGCCACTGCCATGCGCTTACAGAATGGAGACGAAAAATGGATGCTATGCAGAAATTTCTGGAATATACGTCTGCCTATGACGACGGAAGTGATACCAGGATCAAACTAAAAATTATTCATACGCAAAGGGTGACGGAGGTGATGGAACAGCTTACAGCGGCGCTCCCACTTTCGGAAAGTGACAGAGAGCTGGCGTATCTGTGTGCGGTATATCACGATATCGGAAGATTTGAGCAGCTGAAGCGCTATCACACGTTTCTGGATTATAAAAGCATCGACCACGCGCAGTTAGGGTGCGAAATCCTGCGGCAGGGCGATTTTCTGGGTGAGCTTTCTGACAGGGAAAGAGAGCAGGTTTTGACGGCCATTGGAAACCATAACCGCCTTGCGATTGAGGATGGCCTGGATGAAAAGACGCTGCTTTTTGCGAAGTTAATCCGGGATGCGGATAAATGCGATATTTTCCGGGTGTTTGCCCAGGAGGATCCTGTAGATACCACCGGTTTTTCCGCAGAGCAGGTGGGACAGGAAGCAGTTTCAGATGTGGTATATGAGAGCATTTTGGGTCATTACTGCATCAAAAAACAGGAACGAAAAACCGGGCTGGATGTCTGGGTCAGCTTTCTCGGCTTTTTCTTTGATCTGAATTTTGCAGAAAGCCTGCGAATTGCGCTGAAACAGGGCTATTATAAAAAGCGTTTTTTAGAGCTGAATTTTGAAGATCCTGCGACAGAAGAAAGGGTGCGGCGCTGTATTGCAGAAACAGAGCAGTATGCTTATGCACGTCTTAGAATGGAGGAATTGCAATGAAATTATACATGCCAACAAAGGTTTATAACGAGAAAGGCTGTGTCCGGCAGCACAGCCAGGAGCTGGCGGAGCTGGGAACAAAAGCACTGCTTGTAACGGGAAAGCATTCTTCCCGTGTAAACGGTTCCCTGCAGGACGTGGAGGATGCGCTGAACCGCGAGCAAGTGCCATATGTGATTTTTGACGGAATCGAGGAAAATCCTTCGGTGGAAACTGTGATGCGGGCGACTGCCCTGGGGCTTTCGGAAAAGGTCGATTTTGTGATCGGAATCGGCGGCGGTTCTCCCATGGACGCTTCTAAGGCAATTGCGCTGATGATCGCCAACCCGGAGAAAAAAGCAGACTTTTTATATGAAACAGATGCAGCGGTCAAACAGGCGGCAAATAAAGCCCTGACGGTCGCGGCAGTACCGACGACAGCAGGAACCGGCTCAGAGGTTACACCGTATGCGATTTTGACGAGAATCGTGATGCCGAAAATAGAACTGACTACGGCGGCAGCTTCGGAGACTTCCACAGAAGCCAAGGCGGGCGAGCTGGTAAAACAGAGCATCAGCCACCATATTTTCCCAGAGCTTGCATTGGTGGATTCTACGTATCTGCAGACTGCTTCCAAAACCGGCTGTATCAACACGGCGGTGGATACGTTAGCACATCTGGTGGAGAGCCATTTAAACACGAACGCTACGCCCTACAGCCGTGTCTACAGCGAGATGGGCCTGCGGACCTTTGCAAAGGTAAAAGACGCGCTCGCTTCCTATGAAATCGGCGAAGCACAGAGGGAGCTTCTTATGCAGGCATGCACCCTCGGAGGTATGGCGATTTCTCATACCGGTACGAGTCTGCCCCACGGATTGAGTTATCGCGTAACCTGCGAACTGGGAACGCCCCACGGCAAAGCGGTTGGCATGTTTCTGCCGGGCTTCCTGCGCTGCTACGGTGACCAGGAAGAGGCGATGCGCGTTCTGACTTTGCTTGGTTTTGGCAGCCATCAGAGCTTCGAGACCTACATTTACAGTCTGATCGGAGAAGAAAAAATTTCCCGTGAGCTCTGGGAGCGCACCATGAATGATCTGCTTTCCAACCCCGCGAAGCTCAAAAACTATCCGTTTCAGATGGATCGGGAAAAGCTCAATGGACTGAGATAAAACACGCCGCTGCACACAGCATTATTTGATTTTCCGAAACTCTAACGGTGTCCGTCCGGTATTTTTGCGGAACATGGCGATAAAGTGACTCGGATCGGAAAAACCGGTCTGCGCAGCGATTTCCTGCACCTCCATCCGCGGTGCTGTCAGCAGAAGCTCTTTGGCACGGTTGATGCGGCAGGTCATCAGATATTCGTAGACCGAGCAGCCCAGAAAACGCTGAAACAGCCGTGATAGATATTGGGGCGTGACAAATACCTGACGACTCAGCTGGGCCACTGTGAGGGGCAGACTGTAGCAGGTTTCTATTTCTTCGATGACCGGAGCAACATAGCGCAGATACAGCGGATCAGAAAGGAGCTTCTGTCCGTCCGGGACATCCGCAAACTGTAAAAGCACCTGATAACAGTTGACGGAGAGCGCCGGAATGTTGACCGGCGGATGTTCAAAAACATGTATGGCATCCTGCAGCAGCGCCCGTATATTCCGACATTGTTCTTTTGTGGTAAAAAGAATCGGCCGGTTGTTCAGGATTTTGGAAATACTGCCTTCGACTGTTCCGGAAAAGGTACAAAAGCAGGTGTACCACTCCGGAGTCTGGGCCAGATAAGAGTGTCGGATGGAGGGAGCGATCAGGACGCCTTCCTGTTCATGAATCCGCCCGCAACCGGATTCGGTCTGTAAATAGTGATAGAAAGGGTAGCCGTTTGGACGCGAGGTCGCATCCTGCAGCCAGTGGTTTCCGATGGAATCGTAGATAAAGGGTTCACGCACCGGGGCGTTGCGAAAATAAATCGGCATAGGAGTCCTTTCTTTTAGTTTCAAAATGTTATATTTTTCGGTCATACTTATTATACAATGAACGGGAGATTTCATACTATAATAAAATTGCCGAGCCGGTGGAGCGCTGCAAAAAAGTCTGTGCAGCGCGTCAGCGTTTTCGGAGCCGCCATGCGGCAGATTGTGAGGAAATATGTACGCAGAAGCCATTCTGAAGAAGGGCGAAGGACGCACGCTCAAAAGCGGCGGCGCCTGGGTTTACGACAACGAGATTGATCGCGTTGAGGGAGACTATGAAAACGGAGATATTCTTGCGGTAAAGGATTTTGATGGTTTCTTTTTGGGATGGGGCTTTATCAATACCCGTTCAAAAATTACAATCCGGGTGATGAGCCGCAGAAAAGAACATGAGATCACAGAAGAATTTCTGGAAAAGCGGGTGCGCAACGCATGGGAATATCGTAAAGCGACCGTAGACACCGGATGCTGCCGTCTGATCTTCGGTGAAGCGGACTGGCTGCCGGGGCTGGTAGTGGACAAGTTCTCCGACGTGCTGGTGGTGGAATCCCTGGCGCTTGGGATCGACCGTTTGAAGCCGACGATCCTTTCTCTTGTGAAAAAGGTGCTGGCAGAGGATGGTATCATGATCCGTGGTATCTATGAGCGCAGCGATGCAAAGGTACGCCTGCAGGAAGGCATGGAACGCTTCAAAGGCTTCATCGGCGACCCGTTCCCCACAAAGGTTGAAATCACAGAAAATGGTGTCCGTTACATCGTGGATGTGGAAGACGGACAAAAGACCGGATTTTTCCTGGACCAGAAATACAACAGACAGGCAATTCACAGACTCTGCCCCGACAAAAAGGTACTGGACTGCTTTACCCATACCGGTTCTTTTGCACTGAACGCGGGGATTGCGGGCGCGCGAGAGGTGCTTGGCGTGGATGCATCCATGACCGGCGTAAAGCAGGCGGAAGAAAATGCGGCATTAAACGGACTTTCCGACCGCGTAAAATTTACCTGTGCAGATGTCTTTGAGCTGCTTCCCGAGCTGGAGAAAAAGGGCGAGCAGTATGATGTCGTAATCCTGGATCCTCCCGCATTTACCAAATCCAGAAGCTCCATCAAAAATGCGGTAAAAGGGTATCGTGAAATCAATCTACGAGGCATGAAGCTGGTAAAAGACAACGGATTTTTAGTGACCTGCTCCTGTTCCCACTTTATGGATCCGGAGCTGTTCGCAAAGACCATCCGCGAAGCAGCCCACGGAGCGCATAAGAGACTGCGTCAGGTGGAATTTAAAACACAGGCGCCGGATCATCCGATCCTCTGGGCGGCGGAGGAATCCTACTACCTGAAATTCTATATTTTCCAGGTGTGTGAGGAGCTGTAAAAAAGAAAGCCGGAACAAAATCCCGGTATCAACCAAAGTATACAAAAAGGAGACAACCAAATGAAAGTGCAGAATTTTTATGAAAATCTCTCCACTTTGCATGTCGGCACAATGGACAACCGCTGCTGGTATGTGCCGAAACAGGATGGAAGGGAGAGCCAGATCCTGTTGAGCGGGGACGACTGGAAATTTGCCTGGTATCCCAGTGTGGAAGAAGTACCGGAGCATTTCTGGGAAAAGGATCTCGAAAAAGAGGGTTTTATCAACATGGAAGTGCCCTCCTGCTGGCAGATGAAGGGATTTGGACAGAAGCAGTACACCAATGTCCGCTATCCCATCCCCTATGACCCGCCGTATGCGCCCGGTGAAAATCCCAGCGGCGCTTATGTAAAGGATTTTACTCTGACAGAAAAAGAAGCCGGCGAACGTCAGTTCTTATATTTTGAGGGCGTAGATTCCTGCTTCTATGTCTGGATCAACGGCGAATTTGTCGGTTACAGCCAGGTTTCCCACAGTCCCAGCGAATTTGAAATCACCGGCAAAACCAAAGCAGGCAGCAACCGTATGGCGGTTCTGGTTTTGAAATGGTGTGACGGAACTTATCTGGAGGATCAGGATAAGCTGCGTTTTTCCGGAATTTTCCGGGATGTTGAGCTGGTGCTTCGCCCGCAGGAATTCGTACATGACTTTACGGTTCAGACTCCTGTTGCAGAGGATGGCAGCGCAGAGGTTACGGTTCGTTTTGACCGCGTAGAGGGAACGCCTGAAATCAACTGCACGCTGACTGACGCTGACGGCGAAGAGATCGGAATTGCGTTTACGCATGGAGAAACAGTAGCATTTCCGGTAGCTGCTCCGGTGCTCTGGAACGCAGAGCAGCCCTATCTGTACACCCTGACGCTCCAGGCAGGCGCTGAAACCATCGAGCAGAAGGTCGGCATCCGCTGGATCTCCGTTGAAGAGGGTAAGATTTTAATCAATGGAAAACAGGTGAAATTCCGGGGCGTCAACCGCCACGATTCCAATCCTTATACCGGTGCAGCCGTGACCAGGGAGGATGTTATCCGCGACCTGCAGCTGATGAAGGAGAGCAATGTCAACGCAATCCGTACCAGCCATTATCCGAATGCGCCTTATTTCCCGGCATTGTGCAGCGAATATGGTTTTTACATGATCGCGGAAGCGGATCTGGAAAGCCACGGCGTAGGAACTTTGTATACAAATGACGGACACGACTGCATGGGCTACATCGCGCAGGATGATGCCTGGGCGGAGTCGATTCTCGACCGTCAGAAGAGAAATGTGATCCGGGACAAAAACCAGAGCGCGGTTATTTTCTGGTCCCTGGGCAATGAGAGCGGCTACGGCGGCAACTTTGAAGACGCCGGAAGATGGGTAAAGGCTTATGATCCGACCCGTCTGCTGCACTATGAAGCAAGCATCTATAATTCCGCAGGTTATCACAACGATGTTTCCATGCTGGATGTGATGAGCCGGATGTATGCGGATACCGAGTGGGTAAAGGAATACTGCGAAGACCGCAGAATGAGAAAGCCCTTTATTCAGTGTGAATTTATCCATGCAATGGGCAACGGCCCCGGGGATATCCATGATTACATGGAGCTGATGTACAAATATGACAAGTTCTGCGGCGGCTTCGTATGGGAATGGTGTGATCATGCGACCTGGGAAGGCAAGGCTGCAGACGGAAGAGATATTTTCCATTACGGCGGCGATGCAGGCGAGTTCCCTCATGACGGCAACTTCTGTATGGATGGCCTGGTGTATCCGGACCGCAGACCCCATACCGGGCTTCTGGAATGGAAAAACGAAATCCGTCCGGTACATGCAGCAGGAAAAGATCTGGCAGCAGGCACTGTAGAACTGTGGAACGTGCAGGATTTTGCTGACCTTGCAGATACCGTACAGATCCGTTATGAAATCAAAAAAGAGGGCACCCTGTTAGCAGAGGGCGAGATCCGGGAGATTGCCTGCCCTGCACATGAAAAAGTGTGCATCACAATTCCTCAGCTGGGAGAGCTTTCCGGAGATCAGACCTATCTGAAGCTGACCTATGTGCAGAAAGCAGATCAGGCGCTGACCAGACAGGGCAGAGTCATGGGCTTTGACCAGATTGCGCTGTTTGAGGAAAAGGAAAAGGTTCTGGAAATTGCAGAAGCCGGAACAGTTGCACTGGAGGAAAACGATGCTTCCTGGATCATTACCTCCGACAGAATCCGCTATGTATTCGGCAAGAAGAAAGGTGCGTTTACAGAGCTTGTCAGAGATGGTAAAGCGCTGATCGAAGCACCGATGACCTTTGAAACCTGGCGTGCGCCGGTTGACAATGACAGAAATGTCCGTCAGGTCTGGGAAGAAGCCGGATATGACAGACCGTGGATCCGGGTTTATGACTGCACCGCAGAGAACGCCGGTGAAAAAGTACGCATTCACTGCGATTTCTCCATCGCCAGTGTATACAGACAGCCATTTTTACGCGCGAAAGCGCTTTGGGAAGTCAATGCAGACGGTCAGATCAAACTGACGCTGGATGCCGACAAGGATATGACCTTCCCTTACATGCCCCGGTTTGGCTTGCAGCTGGTACTGCCGGAAAATCAGGATCAGGTGGAATACATCGGATACGGTCCGACAGAAAGCTATCAGGATAAGCACAGAGCCTGCTGGGTAGACCGTTTTACGACAACAGTAGACGAGCTTCTCGAGGACTATGTAAAGCCCCAGGAAAATGGCAGCCATTATCACTGTGCGTATGTAAAGGTAGGAGAACTGAAGGCGGAAGGCACAAAGCCGCTTTCCTTCAACGCTTCTTACTACACCGCACAGGAGCTGACGGAAAAGATGCACAACTACGAGCTGGAAAAATCCGGACATGTGATCTGGCATCTGGACTACGGCATGAGCGGCGTTGGTTCCAACTCTTGCGGACCGGAGCTGTTAAAGCAGTATCGTCTGAATGAAGAAAAAATGCATTGGGAGCTGGTGATTGGCTGATCACGCAGCTATGAATTGAAATGCTATAAAGGGCTCTGCTACGCAGGTGGAGAAAACTGTAGCACAGAATAAAACGACCTCCGGGCTGGCGTCGAAAAGACGACAGACCCGGAGGTTTTTGCTTCGGTGTTAAAGAATATTTACAAAACTTCCTGTGTTTTGTGCTGGACAGGAAACGTTCAGGCACTATAGTCCTGATTCAGGTAAGCCTTTAGCAGCCGGAATGTATTCTCCATTCCCTTTACATGGCTGCGCTCATAGCCGTGAGAAGCGTATACACCGGAGCCGATCAGCCCGTGGCGGCAATCGATACCGGAACGAAGTCCTGCTTCTGCGTCGGAGCCGTAGTGGGGATATACGTCAACTGCAAAGTCAACATTGGCGGTGCGCGCTGCCTCGATCAGAGCAGAAACAACATCGTAATGATAAGGACCGCCGGAATCCTTTGCGCAGATGGAAACCTGGGTTTCTTTGCAGGAAAGGCCATCTCCGACGCAGCCCATATCGACTGCGAGAATTTCTGCGACATCAGCAGGAATCGAAGCGGAGCCGCCGTGACCGACTTCTTCAAAAACGGTGATATGCTGATAGATTTTGCGGGCGGGCTTTTTGGCGGTTTCCTTTAAATATTTTGCAAAGCCAAGCAGGATGCCGACACTCAGCTTATCGTCGAGAAAACGACTCTTAATGTAGCCGGATTCCGTTACGGTCGTGCGGGGATCGAAGCAGACGATGTCGCCGGTCATAATGCCGAGGGCTTCGGTATCCGCCTTGCTTTCCACAGGCTCGTCCAATACGACCTCCATTGCATCATAGGAACGGGCAGTGTCATTGTAGCTGCCGTTTACATGGATCGAGGCGTTTTTTAATTGGAACGTGCCGGAATAAACCTTGCCGCTTCTGGTGTAAACGCGGCAGTTTTCCGCCTCTGCATTGTTTGGATTCATACCGCCGATATTAGTCAGTTTCAGATGTCCGTTGTCCATGATCTGGCAGACCATTCCGCCAAGTGTATCCATATGTGCAGC
>OKTB01001009.1_pt1 | contig 12401 bp, 10 predicted proteins | sample 1606131 | NCBI WGS metagenome assembly OKTB01 (sample SAMEA3879518, study PRJEB24766) | human gut metagenome | biome: human-associated habitat; feature: feces | place: USA | collected 1985/1987
CAAGGATATAATCAATTCCGTTTTCCGTTATTCTTGGTTTCAATTCGCTCATGTTTTAATCTCCTCATTCTGGCTCATTTTTTTGCAAGTCTGACTCTCCAGAAATATTGGTAAATCTTTGGTAAATTTGAGATTGAAACACAAAAAACGCTTAAAAACGGGGCTTATGAGACGATTTGAGACTTTTCATCATGCCCGGTAAATCCTGCCGTGGCAGATGAATAGTATTTTTATCATTATTTTATTTCTCCTTGTTTTGCCCCGGAATGCCCTGTTTTGCAAGGGTTTCCGGGATTATTGTGATATGCTCTGAAATTACAGATTGTGGCAAACCAGAGCAGAATTAGGCATGTTGTTACTACCTGTTAGTAGTAAAATTAGTAGTAACAGGTAAATTCTTACTACTAAGGATTATTTTTCAAAAACAATTTGTTCATATTTGCTTGCAAGAATATTTTCTATTGCATCAACTCCCATATTAGGATAATCCTCTAATGCCTTTATTAAATCACTATCTTCCAACGGAATTACAAGACCTCGTTCATCCGCAAAAGTATCAGCACATCTTTTAATGAAATTTTCTTCTAAAAGTTTTTCTTTTTTCTACTAACCCATTTTCGAACACTATTCTACCGCACCCAGATAGTTGCTGCGTTATTTTCATGATTTATCTAACGCCCTCCCGATCACCTTGGGACTTTCCGCTATAAAAATTCCTTTCTCCGGGTGATTTTTATTCAAAAGCTGTCTTCTGTGAGCCTTGCGAAAACCTCTAACTCCGATGCCTGGAAATCTTTTATTTCTATTATATTTAACATTCTACCGCTACCTTGATCACGCCGTTCCTCTTATTTTCAAAAAGTTCATAGGCTTCTTCGATTCTGCTAAGTGGGTAGGTGTGTGTGATCAGTGGTTCCGTGTTGATCTTACCTTCCGCGATCAGTCTCAGCGTTTCTTCACAATCACAACCGTCTACTCCTCCTGTTTTAAAAGTCAGATTCTTTCCATACATATCCGGCAGAGGTAACGTCTGGGCTTTATCGTAAAGTGCCACCACCGTCACGATTGCATTTGGCCTTGCGCATTCCCATGCAAGACGGAAAGTAGATTCTGCTCCTGCAACTTCAAGAACAACATCCGCTCCACCATGCTCAGTGTTTGCCTGAACAAAATCAAAACATTCTTCCGGCGAAACTGTAAGAACTTCCGGATAATGTTCCCTGATAAAGTGCATACGCTTTTCGTCTTTTTCACACATGATGATTCGCTTCGGATTTTTCAGCATAACAGACAGTAAGGTACAGATACCTGTAGGACCGGCTCCAATGATCAGCACCGTGTCATCCTCAGTGATCTCGGAAATACGTGCTGCCCAGTAACCGGTGGCAAGTACATCTCCTACAAATAACGCCTGTCTGTCCGTAACTTTATCCGGAATCTTATTCAGCCCCTGATCTGCAAATGGTACACGGACATATTCTGCCTGACCGCCATCGATACGGCATCCAAGAGCCCAGCCGCCATTTTCATCGGTACAGTTATTCACATAACCTTTCTTGCAGAAAAAACATTCTCCACAAAAAGTTTCTACATTTACCGTCACCCGATCTCCTGGTTTCACATTCTTCACAGCAGTTCCGACTTCTTCCACAATTCCAACCATCTCATGACCGACTGTAATCCCCGTCACTGCCCGTGGAACGCTTCCATGCTTAATGTGCAGGTCACTGGAACAAATGCTGGCAAGTGTCACCTTTACAATGGCATCTCTTTCATGCATCAGCACAGGCTTTGGCTTTTCCATTAATTCAAATTTTCCTTTTGAAACATAAGTATAAGTCTGCATTCTTTCCCCCATCACTTTCTATAATAATTTATCCAGAATTTCCGCTGCTGATCTATTATCAAATACGCCATTGCCAAATAACAAACAAGATAAGAAGGTGCACCGGATAAAACGCATAACAGAAATACTTGAACCACTTGTTATGGTACCCCTGCTCTCCATGATATAACCAGATTGGAATCAGTGCCAACAGTGCAAAGCTCTGCTGTGCAATCTCAAAATGATGTCCCAGAATCGTTACCGGATAATACAGATTCCCCAGCATAACTACATTCAAATAATACAGTCCGACAAGCTGTGCCGCAAAAGAAATCCAGGTTTTCTTGCGAAAAAAATAAAAAAGTAATACCGTCAGTATTCCTGCAGCATTGTAATCTACCATGGTTATGGTTCCAAGCAGAAAATCCATCAAAAGCACGAGGCAAACCACAAAAAACGATATCCATTTCTTTTGTTTCTTCTTTGCCTTTTCAATGATCTGTATCGATAACACCCCTAATAAAAAGGTCCATAGTACATTTTGATGAAACGGGTAAAATACAGAACTTCCCATAATCAGGTTAAATGGTATTTCTGAAATTATGGCAAATAGAAAAAGACGCAGCATGTATTTTTTCACATTCGAAGTATAATAGCATCCTTCTGCGATCATAAATGCGAAAATCGGAAAAGCAAGTCTTCCTACGCATGTCATCCATTCCTGTGCTGGAAATAGTGTCGCCCACAAATGATCACATAACATAAACAGCATTGCCAGAATATGTAGTGTAAACGAATCAATTCCTCTTTTTTTCTCCATAGGTTTTTCTCCATCTATCCAGGCATAGATATCTGCCTTTTATTCTTTTCATTATATTATGGAGCATTATCCAACGTCAATCAACTCTTGCGTCCTAATCTATCACTAATTCAGCCAGAACTCAAATACTCAACGCATTCTACTCATAAGGGGTGTTCATTTCTTATAATTTATATTATGCTTAGATTAAACAGAAGGAAGTGAATTATATGGATTTAATCAAAATCGGAAAATATATTGCAGAAAAAAGAAAAGCTCTTGGACTGACGCAGAAGCAATTGGCAGAAAAACTGAATATGAGTGACAAATCGGTTTCTAAATGGGAACGAGGCATATGCCTGCCGGACGTGTCAATTTATATGGAATTGTGCAGCATACTTAGAATCAGCATTAATGAATTTCTTGCAGGTGAAGATATCGGTACTGAAAATGTAATTGAAAAATCAGACAGCAATCTTATTCAGATTACAAAAGAGAGTAAAAAGAAACAAAAAAATTTAAAAACAATTCTTGCTGTAGTAACTGTTTTTGCAGTAATTGTCTCTGCGATCCTTGGCACTTTATTCTTTCACAAACTGATACATCCAAAAAATTATATTACCGCAGTTGATCAGACAAGTACTGAGATGAAAACAGCAGAATTATTATCCGGAACAGACGGCGCATATCTTTTTCATTATTTTACAAAAGATGAATTTAAAACACTCACCATTTATGTATCTGAATATCAGTCTGGGACACTGATCAGTAAAAGTAAAGTGGCTGATTTGGACTATGACGGAATCGATTCCCCTTCCAGAGGTGTCATTGCTGTTGTGCCGGATTTTGAATCTTTTAAGGTAAAATTAATTGTAGCAGATGATTATGCAAAATATTCTACGGATTTTCCTATTTTAGAAAATATAGAAAACAGAGAATATTATGGCAGAAGTGCAAGCCAGATAAAAGGGGAGATTCCGATTCAGATTCATTCAGCTTCGACAATAGAAGGCAAGACTGCTATCCTTTCAGACTCTGAACAGGGATTAATGGCTCTAATCTATGGAAAAGACGGGCTGTCAGGGATTCCTATCACGGAAATGGAAAAAGGAATCGTTGGTGTGGAAAATGATTATGTATATTATCTTTCCTTCCAATTTGGGGGGTAATCAAAGTTTTTGAGGGGATGTCTTTTTGAGGCGTGTTTTCCCAATAACAATGTAAAACAACGGTATCATTATAATCATTGCTGCTATGATATGTACATATATGAAACTTTGTGTTCCTGTAACAAGAAACAAACTTGTTATTGTATAATTCCATAACCAATGAAATCCTGTAGGCATCCAAATACTCTTTGTAGTGTAAAACATTTCATTGGCAAATATTCCATATAGAAAAGGAAAAATAAACATTACCAGAACAGAAATATTATCGGTATTAAAAATATGTGGTAGTGTAAAAACAAGTGCAGCTATTACGCAACTCAAATACTTATTTTTACATTTTTGCAGCAACAGCCCAAAAATAATTCCTCTAAAAATAACTTCTTCAATAAAGGACACGAAAAAGTAAAATATGAATTTCCCTTTATGATTCATCAACAGTGATAAAAAATCAGTGTCTTGAAGAATTATATTTGATTTGACTGATGAATAAACTATAAACAATACAATGATTGGCATTATAGCTCCAACTGCAAAATTCAGAAAATCTATTTTTCTAAAATATAACCCTATGCTTTTTAACATAATGCACCTTTTAACCTCTGATTTGTCATAATCCTGACACCATACTATTATGAATAAATTATCTCATGCAAAATAATTTCTTCTGCCCGATTGTGGATATTATTGCACCGCCGCACCCATTCCATTTGACGGGTACACTTTAATTCCTCGGTTACGCCCTCGGCAATTTTCATCTGCTCCATGATGGTGTCTAACCGTTCCTGTGCCTGTTCGTTCAGGTCTGCAAGATATGTCCACAATTCTCCGGTCAGTATCAATGTGTTCAATCTGGCTGGGTGGACTTCTCTTAAATATTCCCGGTGCATCCGTCCGTACTTTCCGATAGGGCGGTGTTCCTCCGGCAGTTTCAAGTCCGGGATGTAATAATCTCCGACAAGGATATAATCAATTCCGTTTTCCGTTATTCTTGGTTTCAATTCGCTCATGTTTTAATCTCCTCATTCTGGCTCATTTTTTTGCAAGTCTGACTCTCCAGAAATATTGGTAAATCTTTGGTAAATTTGAGATTGAAACACAAAAAACGCTTAAAAACGGGGCTTATGAGACGATTTGAGACTTTTCATCATGCCCGGTAAATCCTGCCGTGACAAATGAAAAGTATTTTTATCATAGTTTTGTTTCTCCTTGTTTTGCCCCGGAATGCCCTGTTTTGCGAGGGATTTCTAGGATTTTTCTATTTGTTCTGAAATTACAGATTGTGGCAAATCAGAACAGAATTGAGCAAGTTATTACTACCTGTTAGTAGTAAAAATAGTAGTAAAAGGAAAATACTTACTACTAAGGATTTTCTTCAAATATTTCCTTTATGCTAAAATATGGTGTTGAACTTTTGCCTTCTGCTTTTCGCCGTCCATATTAACGCAAAGTTCATATCCGATCTTTTTATATGCCTTCAGCCTTGCTGAATACATTTTATCGAACTTTGGAATATGACTGTCCACATAATCATAGACGATGACATTTTCTTTACCATCATAATCCCTGTTAAGTCGCCCGACATACTGCTCCACAACATTTTCTCCTGAAACGGGAGTCGCCATGAACAGAGTATCAAGTCGCGGAAAATCGAAGCCCTCTCCAAGTAAAGAGCCCGTTCCCACAAGAATAAGACTGTCCGAATCATCAACTTTATTCAGTTCTTCCACCTGAGCCCTGCGCGCTTTCGTTCCATTTGCCCCCGTTAGCAAGATCAATCGGTCAGCATATGTCTTAAGCCTTTCAGACAGCTTCTTGGCATGATCAACATATTTCGTCAGTACTACCGGAGTTCTTCCAGCTTGCACACAGTCCGCCACATCCCTGATAATCTGTTCGTCACGAACATCATTATTCCTTATCAGTTCATAGGCATCATTACCATATGGTGTTTTTGACAAATGATGCGGCTTTACTGTCCGGGTAAATCGGGGATATACCAGATGATTAATATTCTGCTCCTCGGCTCTGTCTTTTGCTGTAAACCTATACCTGATAGGGCCGAGCAGAAATTCGTTTATCTTTTCCTTACCATCACCACGTTTCGGTGTTGCCGTCACGCCATACACATACTTTGCATTTATCTCCTGCAGCACTTCTATCGCGCTATCCGATGCTGCGTGATGGCATTCGTCAAAATATACTTGAGCATATTCTTTCAGCTTCGGATGAAATCCATCTTTTTTCTTAAGAGAACGTATCATGGCCACATCCACTATTCCGGTCAGTGTATCATGCGCTCCTTGAAGATTTCCAATCAATGATTTTCTTTTTCGTGTACGCCCGGTCTTTGTCTGATATTCAGGTAGTTCTTCATCAATATCCAAAAACTCCTCCAGACGCTTAATCCACTGGTTCATCAGATCTGCCCTGTCTACAAGTATTAAGGTACTTATGCCTCTTCTTGCGATCATATCACAGCAGACTACAGTCTTACCAAACGCTGTTGCGGCGTGCAGTATCCCGGTTTCATTTTCAAGCATAGTTTCCACAGCCGGAATCTGTGATTCACGCAATTCTCCCCTAAACGAAATATTGAGTTCCTGCCCTTTGGTTCTCTTGTCTTCAATCTTATAACTGATCCCCGCATTATCAAACTTCTTTAGAATTTCTTCCCGAAGTCCGCGAGGCAATACAATATATTTTCCTTCGTCACTTCCAAGGTAAATGAATCTGGATTCATCGTAATTTGGCATATCCATAGCCTGATTCTGGAAATACTGCTTGTTTGAAAATGTTGCCATACGGCGAAGCTGTCTTTTTGTCTTATTGGACATTCCTGTTGAGTCTATGTAAATGCGGTCAGCCAGCACGATACGCACCACGCCCTTAACACTGCCTGCTTCAATCTCAGAATTCTTATCCCATGGCGCATCAGTACCGTTGTCTTCGCTGGTGGATCCCGTACTGTACCATAAAGAAAGATAGTCCTCTATCCCCTGTCTGGTCAGTCGCCTTGTCCCGGCAAGAACATTTAACTGATCTTCATATGCGTTCCAATTTTCATCAATAAAAGCACTGTTTCCGGACTTCAAGGCCATTCCTTGTAAAGGAAGTGCAATAACATTTCCAAGTCCGCCCTCAGGGAGCGCATCCTGCGTCGGTATCATGCGATCATAGTATTTGAAGGACTTAAGATTGACGGATTCAGCTCCTTTCTCTAGCAACGCAAAGCCAAATCTTCTCGCCAATCTGGCAGGAACCATTTCCTTGAAGAATATCCAAAGATGCGCACCGCGTCCCGACCTTGACCGTTCCACCGCAGCGTCCACATCCAGATTCTTACAAATGTGCCGCAAAGCATTTATTTCTTCTTTCCAGCCATCATCAATATTCGCATAATCTTCCTGCTCCGCTCCCTTTGCATGGTTATCAAAATCAAATACAAGTAACTGACAAAGGTTATTTTCAAGCATCGGATATATCGCCACGACATCATTGCCATTTGGATCTGTCCCATTCATATGCGCCTTTATCAAAGGCAGAGTAACCGGCTTGTATGCCCTTAATTCGCAATCCTTACAACGAACTCCATCCTTTTTCTGTATATGGCAGCCACGATCCCAGCGGTTAAAGCACTGCGTATAATACCCGTTCTTCCCCGTTTTGGGATTCGTATAACGAAGATCATACACATCCTTCCTTCCGCGGCAGAACATCATAAAGAAGTCACTTGCAATCTTATCCGTAACATCAAATTTCTTAATACGAGCACCCTGATCAGGATCATACAATTCCACAACTCCTTCAGCGTCGCCTGACACAATATCCGCATACGAAACACCGGCTTCTTCCAAACGCTCTTTCAGAAGTCGGTTTTCATCCTCCAATGCCTGTATCCTGGATTGTAATGATTTGATTGTATCTGAATATTGTTGCGTAGGTTCCTTCATCCTTATCACACTCCCAGTTTCCCCATAACCTCTATCTTCTCGTATTTTCCGGTTTCCGAATCAATAACCATCATCGCAGACTCTCCAATCTGTCTTCCGTCTCTATAGGTAGAGAACACATCTGTCGATATGATGCCGTCTTTTTCAAATATCCTCTCCACCGGAGTATGCCCTACCACCTGTTTGTATATATCTGCTCTGAATATCTCTCTGGTCTCATACTGTGGTCTGAACCATAAGGGTGATTCATCATTCCAGAGATAATTATGTGGAGCATCGTTTACCGCTGCAATAACTTCCTCTATATCAGCATCCAGCAGATCCTTGTTAAGCCATCTTAGGAAATCAGCTGTAAGCCCTCCATGTGAGAAAAGCACATTGTCAATCCGATGCATTATGTTTATCTGTACCGGACTCTTAAGGCGGTTCTCAAGTTCTTCAAGCTTTGACATTACCGTCCTCTCGGCATAGGGAGAATATCCGGTCTCAAGTCTTCCCCACGAGTAGCTGACATCATGATTACCGTAACACCAGAGGGTATCCGGATAGTCCTCAGCAAATGCGATTGCCCGATCAAATGTTTCTTTATATCGTTCTATCTGAAATTCCATATTCCAGTCATCCGGCATATCCATCAGGCACACAGCCCGATCCGCCTTACCGTCTCTTAAGATTTTCTCTGTCCTGTCGAATATCCATGGTTTTAGATGAATATCAGGAATCACAAGTACTCGCATAACTCCATCTCCTAAAATTGATATACAAACTTGTAACAATTTTCTTACAAGTAAATCTCCTTCAACAACTCCACGCCCCTATCTCTGTCAAAAGGCATTCCCATCTGCAAAAGTCGTACCTCCGATTCATCTACTGCACTGATTTCCTCGACATATCTATGTATACTCTCTGTCACCAGCCCTTCTGATTCAACTTTTGTTCCCGCTGTAACAATCTGCAACAATCGGAATACATCGTACTTATGTTTCTTTAAATCCTTTTCATTAACATGCTCGCCGGCTCTTTTTCTGTCCAAAAGGTTAATCCACGCATACATTTTGAACGGAATCAGATGCTCTGCTCCCAGAACACCAATACCATCAACCACTCTGCGTCCGGACATCATAAATTTATAGAAGTCATCGTTCAGAAGAATCGCTGATAAACTGGAAGTATCATCATCAATATGAATCGGAATGATTCCCTCTTCTATTTCAAGATGATATCCCGGCTTTCTTGAAAACAACTCAATCATAGTAGGATAACCGAATTTTCCTTCTGTGAAGCGGTAAAGGTGCATATTCTGTTCATTCTTCCATCCGCACTTATAGCCGCCTTCTTTTATGTATTCCCAGAATACGCTCGCAAATTCCGGGAAGTTATCCTCCATAATCAGGATCATATCAATATCTTTTGTCGCTCGAAATGGCAAGTCTGCCTCTGAGAGTAGAATATCGCAGGCAGTTCCGCCGATAATAGTGTAATAATCCGTATAATCTTTAAATTTTTCTCTAAAAGAGTCTATCCCTGGTACCATTTATAATTCCTCCAACAGTTCCTCAATACTCATTTCTATTCTTTCGTCTTCGTTACCTTTGAATGTACATGCCAGTGAAACAGGATCAACACGCCCTTCTCTTGCAAAATAAGAAGGATTGTATTTCCATAATTGTATCTTCAAGCAGTCGTCTGGGTCTTCAGATCTGGCATCCACAATTTCCAACTGGTCAACAACTTCCTCGCCCTTGTAGATTGCACGTTCCTCTATTCTTGGTGGATTCAATTCTGACTCCTGACTAAGTGCAGTTTCTCCTGCGCTAAATGATTCAAAGGTTGCTTCATATCGCATAATTGTAATCACTTTCTGGACCGGATTAATCAAATATCCTTTTGCATTTTCATAATACTCTTTCCGTGAGTAATTTCTCTTAATAGCAATCTCTGTTCCTGATTTCATCTGCTGGATGAGTCCCATTTCCTCTAATTGCGCTGTTGCTCTTGTAATGGACGTTTTGGTAAGATTCAGCTTGTTCGCAACTTCACTTTTTAACACAGATTCCTCATCACTCATATATAACAATTCAAGGAACACCATCTGTGTTGCCGGCATCATCTTATCCGCTTTGACAAGCTGCTTGCGATACACATCCTGCAATACAATTCCCATAAATGGTAAGAATACATTTCCCGGCAAATTCACAAACGGAACTCCGCTTTTTACCAGAGCATTTCTCATGGATACGTTGTTTAACGCTACTTCATATGCTACAGGGCACTGCAATGCTTCCTCATACTTTGCTTTCTGCTTTTTCATTGCAGCAACACTTAGCTCCGTTTCCTTCATAACATCTATTATGGCAAAGTTAACACCATATATTTCAACTATCATAATATCACGCATAGTCATAAAGATCGGCAATGGTAATTTATTCTTGTATTCTGCTATTTTTACTTTGCAGCCAAAATACTTCTCTAATTGCTTTTTCATATGGCATCTCCTTGTAACACATTTTTATATATAATAACATAATTTATGTTACTTTTCAATTTTTTTGTTATTTCATTGTAATCAGCTTGGTTTCTATGCATGTTTAGGTAAGGTATACGATTATTATTAATAGTACAACCACATAGTATGTATTGCCGTCAAACATCAAATTGATTCCCTTATTTTTATCAATTTTTGATGCAATTACCGGAACTAATAATTATTCTAATAACAATTCGGAACATTTTGATAACATTTCGGTACATCGTAATGTTCATACTCCTCAACTTCCATCTCGCGACTGCACATGCAACAGTTCCATATAAACAAACCGACATTCAAACCGACATTTTATGCAAACGAAAAGAAGTCCCCGAAGGAACTCCTTTCACCACAAATCATATTCATTTTTATCGAGGGCAGTCCGGTTAATAAATCAGTGAAATATCAAAATAGGGGTACAATGGGGGTACAAATACCATTCTCATTCCCCAAGGGTCTTGATTTCAAGCCATTTCAGGCAAAAGTACGAGTTCTGCCGTGGCAAATAAATAATACTTTTATCTTACCCATTTTATCTCCTCATATCTTCTCAAAGCCTTGTAAATACTGGCTTTCCAGCCTTTATACACTTTTTTCTAAAACGGCTTTTTTTCTCATAAATTCATGCATTTTCTCATGTTTTTTCGGGCATTTTGGTTATAAATGGGTTATTTTTCTTATCCGGAAAGCCTTACGAAATAGTCACTATCTGGTGATGCAAAACCCCATGCGCGACTTCCCGACTCAACGGCCAGAAGTATTTTTATGTTTTCCTCTTCTTCGATTCTACGAAGCTGAGTCTGCATCTTTTTTCTCATTTGTGTTGCCTTTCTTTTTCCAGGGAATCTCCCCTTCCGTAGCTTTGAAGTTATATACCGGTTTCATGATATCGATGATATCTACAGAGTCTCTGATCACATCAATGATATCTGCCAGTGATTTATATGCCATTGGAGCCTCGTCTAATGTATCTGCATTCACAGACGTAGAATAAATCCCCTGCATGGATGCTTTATATTCCTCTAAATCAATAGATTCTTTCGCTTTTGTTCTGGACATGACTCTTCCGGCTCCATGCGGTGCGGAATAATTCCATTCCGGATTTCCTTTCCCAACAGCAAGAACGGAACCGTCTCTCATATTGATCGGGATCAATACTTTTTCACCGGTATGTGCAGCAATTGCACCCTTTCTAAGAATCCGCTCCTCCACATCGATATAATTATGAATCGTATGAAAAGCCTCTGCTGCCGTCATTTTGGTTCTTTCCAGGATAACCTCCGCCATACGCTCTCTGCTTCTTTTTGCAAATCGTTGGCAAATTTCAACATCATGCAGATAATCCTCCATAAAGGATCCATAAAGCCAGCAAATATCATGGGGTGCATCCAACTCCTGTGTTTCATAATTCTCTTTTAATTGCTTCAATGCCTCCTGGATTTCTGCTTTTCTTCCCTGCTCTTTGTAGGTACGGATCAATTCATCCCGTTCCTTAAAGTACGCTTCTTTTCCCGCATGCAGATCGATTGCCAGCTGTTGATAAATCTCCGCCACCTGTTTTCCCAAATTTCTGCTTCCCGAATGAATGACCAGATAATACGTACCGTCCTTTGCCTGATCAATCTCAATGAAGTGATTTCCTCCGCCCAGCGTTCCAAGCGATCTTTCCAATCTCTTTGCATCCCGTAAAGCTCTGTAGCATTTCAGCGATGTCAGATCAAACCGCTCCATTCTCCCTTCCCACACATTCCTTCCGGAAGGAACATAATGGCATGCTTCATCTATTTTTTCAAAATCGATCCTCTGATCCTGCAGTTTTACAGTATACATTCCACAGCCAATATCGACTCCTACAATATTCGGACAGATCTTATCTGTGACTGTCATTGTCGTCCCGATCGTACAGCCTTTTCCGGCATGGACATCCGGCATGATCCGCACCTTGCTTCCCTTCGTCAGATCATAATCACACATTCTTCTAATCTGCTCGATTGCTTCATCTTCAATCACCTTTGCATAGCAAATCGCTGTTGTAACTCTTCCATTTATTTCAAACATATCATTCACATCCTTTCTCATAATCCAAGTTTATCTCTTCTGATTCTTTTTATCATGGAAAAAAAGTTGCGAA
>OKTB01001013.1_pt1 | contig 12357 bp, 10 predicted proteins | sample 1606131 | NCBI WGS metagenome assembly OKTB01 (sample SAMEA3879518, study PRJEB24766) | human gut metagenome | biome: human-associated habitat; feature: feces | place: USA | collected 1985/1987
CCAGTACAGAAGACCAAAAGCGATAAACATGGAGATCAGGTTCGGTCCAAGTACATTGACAAAGGATTTCATAGGACTGGTTCCTGATGAATTCACATAGTCAGTAAGGATTGGTTTCAGTGCAGTTGCGATCAGAAGTACGACCAGCATTTCAGGAACTGCATAGATCAGCTCTACGATACGCTGCATCACTGCATCGACCTTACCGCCACAGTAACCGGAGATCGCACCATATAAAGCACCAATGATCAGTACGAGAAGTGCGGCAAATACACCAACTGACATAGAAACTCGTGCACCATACATAACACGGACAAGAATATCACGTCCGTACATATCTGTTCCAAAGACATGTGGGAAAACTTTCTCGCCGGCTGCTTTACGCTCAAGTTCTTTCTTTGAATATCCGAAGATATGTTTCTTAATTCCCAGTTCCTTGCGGACTGTATCTGGGTCTGTGCTCTCTTCAGACTCACTCGCTGTATCATTCTTTGCTGCTGTTTTTGCTTTTGCGCGAAGGATTGCTTCATCTTTTTTTGTAAACTTCTCACCTTTGGCTTCCGCCTCTGCCTTAGCCTGCTCGATCATTGAATCAACATCAACAACCTCACTCTGAGTTCTGGATGCAATCTCTTCATCTACACGCTGCTGGTCTTCCAGTGTGTAATGATATGGAAACAGGTTCTCAGCGCCATCGTTAAATTCATCATATCCATATGGGATCAGAAGTGGTCCGACGAACGCAAACAGAAACAGGAATATAATAACTCCAAGTGCGACCATCGCCACAACATTCTTCTTTAATCTTCTCCAGGCATCTTTCCAGTAAGATACACTCTGGCGGTCCTGGATGAAATCTTCTTTCTCCTGACTGGAAGCCGAAGCAAAATCATCCGGTGTCAAGTCCTGAAGAAGGTTCTCAATATCCGGCTGAAGACTTACCGGACATTTCTTGATCTTCTTATTCTCTGCCATGATCAGTCTCCTCCCTTTGTCAGGCTGATTCTCGGGTCAGCTACCTTATAGAGGAGGTCTACGACCAGATTCATCAGAATAATAAATGTTGCAAGGAAAATAGTAGTTCCCATGATAACCGGATAGTCACGGTTCTGAATAGACTGTACGAAATAACGTCCCAGTCCCGGGATAGAGAATACACTCTCTACTACGAAACCACCGCATAAAGTAAAAGCAACCTGCGGTCCCAGGTAAGTAATAACCGGGATCAGGGCATTTCTTAATGCATGTTTGAAGATGATCTTCTTATTCTTAAGACCTTTTGCCCTGGCTGTCTTGATATATTCCTGGCTTAAGGAATCCAGCATAGCAGAACGGGTCTGACGTGCAGTATAGCACATCGGGTAAAATCCCAATGCAAAGCACGGAAGTATGTAGGCTCTGATCCCCTGTGACGCATCAAAAATGGACGGGAACAGATTCAGTGCTCCGTCACCTGTGAGTGTTACAAGAAGAACAGATGCAACTACGAAACTCGGCATGGAGATACCCAGAGTGCAGATAACTCTGAGGATACTGTCTGTGAGCTTACCTCTCTTAAATGCTGCGAGACATCCAAGTGGTACACCTACGATGATCGCCCATAACAGAGCGAGGGCACCTACTTTGGCAGATACCGGGAACATCTCAACGATGATATCCAGAACTGCGCGGTTTTTCTGCATCTTCAGGGACACGCCAAAGTCACCATGCAGAATATTTTTAAGATACATGAAAAGCTGAACATGAACAGGCTTATCCAGGCCATATTTTGCATTCAGCGCTGCCAGGGTTGCGGCAGATGGCGTTTTCTCGCTGAGCCACGGGCTTCCAGGCACAGCGTTCATCAGAAGAAATGTAAGGCATGCTACCAGAAAGATCGTAAGCAATGCCATTGCAAATCTCTTTAAGAAGTATTTAGCGTTAGCCATATGTTTTTCCTTTCTTCCTTATATATTGCTTTTCGCTTTGTGGAGATATTTTCGTTACTGTTCTCAGCAACATTGGAACAGTAACTGTTTTTCTGCTATTATTCGTATGTATTCTAGCTGTGCAGATATAAAGGAAATTATACCATACTTTCTCATACCATTTCAAGCTAATACTACTGGAAAATGCTTACGCTTTAATTTGTTAAATATTTATAAAAAATCTAAATTTTTCAGAAATAACATTCCGGTAAACTGGAAAATATATTTAAAATCCCTGCATCCTTGCATTGAAATTAAAACATTTATTCAGTATAATCAATATTAGCAACTGCAGCCATACAGCTACAGTCATTTAAAGGAGGAATATTATTATGGCAACATGGAAAAATCTGGACACTCTTGCTTCCTACAGTAAGCTTGCCGGTCTGAAGGGTCATGTAAATATCGCAGAGGCCATGACAGGCGAAAATGGTGCTGAACGTGTAAAGAAGTACAGCGCACCAATGGCAGCCGGCCTGGCTTATAACTATGCCGCAAAACAGGTTGACGAAACAGTCCTGAACGCACTTGCAGATCTGGCAGACGAAGCCCAGCTTATCGACAAATTTCAGGAATTATACAACGGCGCTGTGATCAATACAGGAGAGAAACGTATGGTTCTTCATCACCTTGCACGAACTCAGCTCGGTGACGCTGTAGTTGTAGACGGTGTTGACAAACGTGAATTCTACGTAGCACAGCAGAAGAAAGCCGCTGACTTCGCAAATAAAGTTCACACAGGTGAGATCACTAATGAAAACGGCGAGAAGTTCACAACAGTCGTACAGATTGGTATCGGCGGAAGTGACTTAGGTCCTCGTGCATTATATATCGCTCTTGAGAACTGGGCAAAAGCAAACAACACATTTAAAATGGAAGCAAAATTCATCAGCAACGTAGATCCTGATGATGCAGCTGCTGTCCTTGCTTCAGTAGACCTTGCTCATTCTCTGTTCATCGTTGTATCCAAATCCGGTACAACTCTTGAAACTCTGACAAACGAAGCATTCGTCAAGAACGCTCTGGTAAAAGCAGGATTAAATCCATCCAAACATATGCTTGCTGTAACAAGTGAGACATCTCCTCTGGCTAAGAGCGAGGATTATCTGACAGCAATCTTCATGGATGACTATATTGGCGGACGTTACTCTTCTGTTTCCGGTGTAGGCGGTGCGATCCTTTCCCTTGCATTCGGTCCTGAAGTATTTGCACAGATCCTTGACGGAGCTGCTGCTGAGGACAAGCTTGCTACTAATAAGAACATCCTTGAGAATCCGGATATGCTGGATGCACTGATCGGTGTTTATGAGAGAAACGTACAGGGATATCCTGCTACAGCAGTTCTCCCATACTCTCAGGCATTAAGCCGTTTCCCTGCACACTTACAGCAGTGTGATATGGAATCCAATGGTAAATCCGTAAACCGTTTCGGTGAACCTGTAGACTATGTAACAGGACCTGTTATCTTCGGTGAACCAGGTACAAACGGACAGCATTCCTTCTATCAGTTATTACATCAGGGAACTGACATCGTTCCGCTTCAGTTCATCGGCTTTAAGAAGAGCCAGCTTGGTGTAGACGTAGATATCGAGAACAGCACAAGCCAGCAGAAACTCTGTGCAAACGTTGCTGCTCAGATCGTAGCATTTGCATGTGGTAAAGAAGACGAGAACCGCAACAAGAACTTCGAAGGAGGACGTCCTTCAAGCATCATTATCGGAGAGCAGTTAACACCGGCATCTCTCGGAGCACTGCTTGCTCACTTTGAGAACAAGATCATGTTCCAGGGATTCCTGTGGAATGTAAATAGCTTCGATCAGGAAGGTGTTCAGCTCGGTAAAGTCCTTGCAAAACGCGTACTTGCACATGAGACAGACGGAGCCCTGAAAGTATTCAGTGATCTTCTGAACATTTAATCGAATCATATAAGTAAAAAGTATAGGAATCGTGCTGTCGGCGGAGAGTTCTGCTGACAGCACGATCTTTTATATATTAGGAAAGTGCTTTCCTAATATATAAAAAACGCTCCGCTTAGGATGCACACTGCGGCGTATAATGTAAGTGTCGCAAGCGACCGCCGCAGGCGCAAGAATGTGCCGAGGCACATTCTTTGTTCAAGCAAGGATTTTGTAAAAGAGAGAGGAAGCAAATGAAAAAGCGAAGGATTAAAGGAATTCAGATGATTCCATATGGTCTTCTGGCCGGAGTTATGACAGAAGATTCAATAGAAGAGAGGCAAAGAGAAGTCCGCCTGACAGAGATTTCATCCGAAGGATTCCGCATCCGGCTTTGTAGGAGAGGGAAAGCAGAGGAGAACATTTATCCGAAAGCATTCAAGATCTGCTTCTATCAGATGGATCAGGCAGAGTATCGGGAGATTGAAATTCGTCATTTTCAGACAGAGGCCGGGGAACAGACAGAATTCTATCAAGCCTATGATATTTTCACAGTTCAGGAAGATTATAAAGAAGCCTTTCAGAAGCTCTGTGTCGAATACAGCCGATACATTTCGCTCAAGCTGGAACAGGATGATGCACATCTGGCGCAAGAAATGACCGGTTATCCCGCACAGGAAGAAGAGGAACATTTCAGGAGCGAAACAGAACAAAATAAAGAGTGGTTTCAGAATGCAGAGATCTTCCGAAATCTGCCGGTAGAATTAGCGGTAGAACTGGATCAGCCGAAACTATACGAACAATATCTGACCAGACCGATTGAACGGTTCATGAAAGAATACTGGCAGCAGCATGGAATCGAAGATGCGCAGATCCTGGGAAGACAACCGGACCGGTTGTATCTAGGCAATCAATTCTGTCCACATCTATTTCCGGAAGAAGAACAGCTCTTTGCACTTATTGAGAAAGCAGATAAAGAACGGATGGAAGTGACTGTTGCCTTTTCCTTTATTCGGGAAGACAGGATTGCACAGACAGAACAGCTGTTGACACGCCTGGATCAGTGGTGTGAACAACAGGAGACTTCCGGGGCGGAGAAGAAACGACTTGAGGTTGTAGTCAATGATTGGGGACTGGCACATCTTGTGAAGCGGACAGAACATCTGATCCCGTGTCTTGGGACGCTCTTAAATAAGCGGAAGAAAGATCCAAGAATGTTCTACAAGATGGGAGATAAGACGCTGTTGGAACAGAATAATCTGAATGCAGGATTTTATCGCACCTATCTGGAAGAAAGCTTTGGAATCAGCTGTTATGAGTGGGAAAGCTGCGGTTATACACAGGAAATACCGCAAAAGATACAGAAGCATCTACACGTGCCGTTCTATCAGACAAATACGTCGAGCTATTGTACACTTTGCGCTGTACTGGAACACGGTGAACGTGGAAAACAAAGGGAGAGACAAGAATGTCCGGCACCGTGTCTGGAACATAGCTTCTTCTATCCAAAGCATTTATATATGAAGGGAAAATACAACAGTCTGTTCGCATTGGATAAACATCTACTGGACGAACCGGAGCAGTTGAAGAGAGAACTCGGAATAAAATGGAACCGTCTTGTGGTCAATCTATTGTGAAATGTGAAAAACAGAAGGATGATGGAAGAATGGAGACACAGAAAAGAAAACAGAATGAAAAAGAAAAAGCAGAGCGAAGGATGAAAATCGTTGCAGGATTTGGCTTTGTAGACGAATATATTCCATATGTCCAGGCAGGAGCAGACGAGTTGTTCTGCGGATATGTGCCATATAACTGGACAAAAAAATACGGAACCGTACTTCCACTGAACCGCAGGGAAGTGCTGGCTTATAATGTGCAACTCGGTTCTTTCAGTGAATTAGAGATCCTCTCAGCAATGATCAGGAAGTACAGAAAGCCGGTACATATCGCGATGAATTCTCTCTATTATATTCCGGAACAATATGAAGAGATTGCAGACATTGTGAAACAGTGTATGAAAATCGGATTCGACAGCTTCATCCTTGCCGATCCGGCATTGATTTTGTACCTGAGACAGAAAGGCATATCCTGTAAGATCCATCTCAGCGGTGAAGTCGGAGAAATGAACCGGGAGGCAATCAAAGTTTTTCAGGAAATGGGAATCGACCGGATCATTTTCCACAGGAAAAATACAGTTGCATCGATGCGGCAGATGATAGAAGCTGTAAATGCAGAAAGACTGGAATTCGAGGCCTTTGCATTGAACGAATTGTGTCAGTTCACAGGAGCATTCTGCAATTCCCTTCATTGTGACGAAATGGGTTATCTGTGCAGGACAGCTTACTGGGGAGATGCTGAGATGGAAGAGCGTATGGAACGAGCGATAAAAAGAACATTGGAGATAGAAGAGCAACAAGAGCAACAATATCTCTGTGGGAAGAGTGGATGTGCTCTGTGTTCGTTGCCACAGCTGGAGGCGGCAGGGATTACCCATCTGAAACTAGTTGGACGAGGAAATTATGTGGAAGATATGATCCGGGATATTCGGAATCTGAAGGCTGCGCTGGGGCTTCTGGAGGGGGATCAAAGAGAAGAAAAAGAGGCAGGGAGATATATCGATCAATTAGATAAGAAAATCTTTGCTGGTCAGCCATGTGGGAATAATTGTATTTATAATCCGGGGCAGTTTCTTTGAGGTGTATGGGGAAAAAGAGAAAAGTTCAGAATAGAAAAAGAAAGCGTATTTCGTGGAGTAGATTACTCTACGAAATTTTTACGGAAAGCCTTGGAAATCAAGGGCTTTCAGGTGTCTGACCAAAAAATTGACGGTAAATAAATGCTGTGAAATTTGTAATTATGATTAATTTTTAAATACATGTGATTGTAAAAGAACGAAACAACTTAGATAATTTAAAATAAATATTTTTGATTTTCTGATCTGGTAGCTTGTAAATTGACTGACAATTGACCATAAATTTGACGGCGAATAGATAAAAATCCATTCAAAAAAGATGATTAAAATGACGAAAGTGTCTGTTTTTCGATTTTTTTTGCTAAGAGATTGTATAAATTCATGAAATGAACGTATATACATTGACAGAAATGTTTGAAAAGAGTAGACTATATATGATAATTATACTAAGATTTGAAACAATTTAAAGAAAAAGCGTATTTCGTAGAGTAATCTACTCTACGAAATTTCATGCAAAAAGGGTGGAGACTTATGGGAAGAAGACCAGCAGATCTGTCAGGAAGAAAGTTTGGTATGTTGACAACCAAATATGCGACAGAAAAAAGGGATAAACGGGGCTCCGTTTATTGGCATTGTGTCTGTGATTGCGGAAATGAAGTTGATGTGACGGCAGCAGGTCTTGTGCATGGTAATTATCATAGCTGCGGTTGTTTACAAAAGAAGAACCGTCAGGAAATTGCGCAGAGACGACATCTCGTAGACGGAACCTGTGTTGAAGTACTAGAAAAAAGAAAAAGCAGAAAAGATAATATGAGTGGTTTCCGTGGCGTTTTCCAGTTGAAGAATTGTAATCGATATCGTGTGGATATCGGATTCAAGGGAAAGCGCTATTATGTTGGTCTTTTTGACAATTATGACGAAGCGGTGCAGGCAAGACTCGCAGCGGAGAACCTAATCCACAATGGTTTCATTCAGAAATGGAAAGAATGGAATGAGAAGGACAAGGAAGATCCGGAGTGGGGAAAGAAGCATCCGCTTGTTTTTGATGTGAAGAAAGAGGATGGGGAGATTCGGGTGAGTGTGTGATAGAGATACAGGTTTTATGAAGATGTGAAATACCATTCTGAAACACACAGGATGATTATATTGAAAAATACCTTGCAGAAAAAGAACTGAATCTGACAGCAACGCTGGATGCTAAGGCTGCATATGCTGATGCGGATTTTGTTGTAATAGCGGCTCCAACCAATGTCTACTCAACAAACAGAAGCAACGTAGCATAGTCAAAAATAACCCGATTTTCACACTCAACATACCGAAGATTCGTTGCAAAACGCCCTGATATATGAGGTGAAAATGGGTGATATTTACACAGTTTGCCGGTGGATGAGGAACACATAGTGGGAAGGATAAGGCAGATACGGGTGGAATGAGAAAAATGGTGGCGCAGATGATAAATTCATCAAAAATCCATGAGCTTATCACCTACTCTGCTAAAGTTCTATTGAGTACACTATCGTCGGTAAATATGAGGATTATTTTGTTGCGGTTTATTGAGTCATGAAAATATCGGGAAAAATGGCGATTTCTACTTCGCAACTTTTCTGTTGAGTAGACCTGTCGTGGAGATGATAGGTACATAAAGACGGGGTGTCGAGAGTGAAAAATCTGCATGATTTGTTCATAGTGACGGCGGAGATATGGTTGAAAGTGGATGATATATACAGTTTCAACAACATATACGCGCCTACGCCCTTTGAGTGTATAAACCGGCACTTCGCAAAAATGGCATATGAGCATGGACGGGGTTTGACAGTATAAAACAACACTTCGATGATTGCAAAAGCAAGACAGGTGTACTCGATAAAACGGAGAAAAGTAGAAAATGTGATTGCTGCACCGAAAGAGTATGACAGTAAGGAAAAAGACTTAGAAGAGTGTGTGATGAACACAGATGTGGGTATTGTACCGCACTTTATAAATAAGCATTTTCATCCGGATGGATGTACACATAAATATTTTGGGAATGAAGGAGTTTGAATTATGAAAGTATGTTTAGTGGGTTCATCGGGCGGTCATTTAACCCACCTTTATATGTTAAAGCCATTTTGGAAGGACAAGGATCATTTTTGGGTTACGTTTGATAAAGAGGATGCAAGAAGCCTACTCGAAGGTGAAAAAATGTATCCTTGTTATTATCCGACAAACCGGAGTCTAAAGGCTCTTATTAAGAACACCAAGATTGCATGGAATGTGCTTCACAAGGAAAAGCCGGATTTAATTATTTCCTGCGGTGCAGCAGTTGCGGTTCCTTTCTTCTACATTGGTAAAATGATGGGCGCAAAGTTGGTCTACATCGAGGTTTTTGATCGAATTGATAAACCGACAATGACAGGAAAGATGGTCTACCCCATTGTGGACAAGTTTGTTGTGCAGTGGGAAGAGCAGAAAAAGGTTTATCCAAAGGCGGTTAACCTTGGCAGCATATTCTAATTAGGGGACGAGAAAATGATTTTTGTGACGGTGGGAACACATGAGCAGCCGTTTAATCGGCTGATTCAAAAAATAGATGAATTAAAAAAAGACGGCATTATAAACGAAGATGTAATTATCCAGACTGGTTTTAGTACATACGAGCCGAAATACTGTCAGTGGAGTAAGCTGATTCCATATCAGCAGATGGTGAAAAATGTGGATGATGCCCGTATTGTAATCACTCACGGTGGCCCGGCAAGTTTTATCATGCCACTACAGATAGGTAAGACTCCTATTGTTGTGCCGCGCCAGCATCAGTTCAATGAGCATGTGAATGACCATCAAGTTGAGTTTGCAAGGAATGTGGCGCAGAGAATGGGAACGATTATTCCGGTGGAGGACATTAATACACTGGGAGATATCATAACGAACTATGATCAGATTGTTGCCGGCATGGGACATGGTATGAGTAGTAATAATGCCAAGTTTAATGAAGAACTTGAGAAACTGGTAAACGAATTGTATTGAGGATGAATGGATGAGAAAAGTTGGAATCATGTCGATGCAGCGCATTGCAAACTACGGTTCGTTTTTGCAGGCATATGCATTGAAGCAGCTAATTGAGGAAGTTGGCTGTAATGTAGAATTTGTGGACTACCATGTAGGTGCTCCAGTAATTGTAGAAAATGCAGATAGTAAAAACAAGGTTGTCCGAAAGATAAAAAAGGGGCTGGAGACCTTTCGGTATCGGGCTCCTCTTGCACACAAATTATCGTTCATCCGATATAAACAGTCCTTTGCTCAAAAGTATATGCCGCTTTTGGGAATTGCAGATGAAATGAACTACAACCCGACAGTAGATTGCCTTGTGATTGGCAGTGACGAGGTTTTTAACTGTATTCAAAAAAATTCCAATGTGGGCTATTCGCCAGAATTGTTTGGAAAAAATAACCATGCAAAGAAACTTATCACTTATGCAGCGTCTTTCGGCAATACAACATTAGTAAAGTTGGAAAAGTATAAAAAGACCGATGAAGTCGGAGCTTTGCTGAAGAAGTTTGACGCGATTTCTGTACGAGATGCAAATTCTGGAGCCATTGTTGAGCAGCTTACGGGGAAAGAACCGTTGTATAACTTGGATCCGGTTTTGACCTATGACTACATGAACTGCTGCGATAAAATCCCACAGGTTCAGACTAATGAGAAGTATTTGATTCTGTATGCGTATGCAGGTCGTATTTCTAATGAAGAGGCAGACTGGATTTCTGACTATGCAAAGAAAAAGAAACTAAAGGTTTATGCAATCGGCGGTATTCAGAAATGTGCAGACCGTTTTGTGGATTGCTCTCCGTTTGAAGTTCTGGCTTATTTCAGAAATGCAGAAGAAGTCATTACCGATACTTTCCACGGCAGCATCTTCTCAGTTATCACGCATCGGCCATTTACGACATTGATTCGTAAGAGCGTGGGTAATAGCTATGGTAATGAAGAAAAACTGAGTGATTTGCTAAAACGGCTGAAACTAGCTGATCGGATGACAACGAAAATTGAAGATGCAGAAAACATCAATGAAAAGACGATTGATTACGCAAAAGTTGATGAGCTGTTGAAAGCACATAGAGAAGTGGCGAAGGAGTATCTGAGAAAAAATTTAGAGGGATAAAATGGAGAACATATCGAAGATAAAAGAGAGATGTGTGGGATGTAAAAGCTGTGAGCAAAGCTGCCCAAAACACTGTATCTCTATGGTAGAAAACAAAGAGGGCTTTTGGTATCCGACTGTTGATGAAAATAGCTGCATCGAGTGCAAGGTGTGCCTAAAAAAGTGCCCCGTAGAAAATACGGGATTTCATCGGAATAAGCCACATAAAGTCTGGGCGTGGCGCAATAAAAATGATGTGGATGTTATGCGCTCTGCATCTGGCGGTGCGGCGGATTGTGCAGCGAAAACCATATTGCAAATGGGCGGTGTGGTTTATGGTGCTGCCTATGATGAGCAGCTGGCAGTAAACCACATTGAAGTGACAAATGAAGCAGAAAGAGAAAAACTACAGTCCTCTAAGTATGTTCAGTCTGACCCGAAAGATAGCTACACAAAGGTCAAACAGCGTTTATCAGAGGGGAAAACGGTACTTTTTACAGGAACTCCCTGCCAGATTGCGGGTCTGTATGCTTTTTTGGGTGGCAATCCAGAAAATCTATATACGGTTGATCTGATTTGCCACGGTGTGCCTTCGCCGAAGTTCTTCAAAAAGTATCTGGAATACCAGAACAAGCAGACGGCAGGCAGAGTAATCTACTTCAACTTCCGCTCCAAAGACAAGCGAGGCTGGGGAACACAATACCTGCTAAAGACAAAGACAAAGACAAAGACAAAGACAAAGACAAAGACACTCTCCCTTGATCGCTATGGAAAACATTTTATGGATGGCGACTGCTATAGGGAGAGCTGTTATCAGTGTGCTTATGCGAATACGAGCCGTATGGGAGATTTGACAGTGGGTGATTTTTGGGGAATTGCAAAGAGCCATCCGAACTTCAATTCTCCAAAGGGCGTGTCCAGTGTATTTGTAAATACCGAAAAAGGTCAAACGCTCTTTGAAATAATGCGAGTTCTTGCAGAAGTAGAAGAAGCAACGTTGGAAGAGGGCATGGTGAAGCAGCATAATCTGGTGCAACCGAGCAACAGGCCTGTGACTAGAGATACTTTCTATAAGAGCATCGATGAACCAGGCTTTATAGAAAATATAAAGGTTGGCTTTCAGCCGAAAGCGCGACTAAAATCTGTGCTGCCGAATAAACTGATTCAAAAAATCAAATCTCTTTGAGATTTTGTGGAGGAAGAATACATGGGAGAGCCGATAAGAGTTTTGCATATCCTACAGCGAATGGAAGCTGGCGGTACGCAGGCTTTGTTGATGAATATATACCGGAAAATTGACAGAACGAAAGTACAGTTTGATTTTTTGGTCGTTTATAAGGAAAAACAGTTTTACGATGATGAGATTGAAAAAATGGGAGGGCATGTTCATAAGCTGTCTTTCCGGGAGGATTTGAATCTTCCTAAATTTCAAAAAGATTTGGCAGTTTTCTTTGCTCAGCATCACGAATATAAAATTGTTCACTGTCACGCCTATACGATTGGATATTTCTGCCTGAAAGCTGCAAAGAAAGCAGGTATCCCCGTCAGAATTGCTCATTCACATAATAATGAGACAGTACACGATATAAAATATTTACCGAAGCTGTTCATGCAGCGAATGTTTACCAAAAACGCAACAGATCTTTTCGCCTGCTCTGAGGAAGCTGGAAAATATCTGTTCAAAGA
>OKTB01001017.1_pt1 | contig 12324 bp, 8 predicted proteins | sample 1606131 | NCBI WGS metagenome assembly OKTB01 (sample SAMEA3879518, study PRJEB24766) | human gut metagenome | biome: human-associated habitat; feature: feces | place: USA | collected 1985/1987
AAATAAAGAGAGGCTTGCTGGTTGGCAGGCCTTTTTCTACATCGCAGATTTTCTGACACATTGATTTCCCCAACACATTGTGACAACTTATTTCAAAAGAGAGATGATAAGGTGTTCGTAAGATTAAGACACTGGCGAAAGCTGGTTTCTTTTTTTGTGAAAAAGCGAAAAATCAAATCGATATTCTGACATATATAGGGTAAGTGTTAATAACTCAATCATTTATATTGCTGTTGCAGGCAAAATTGATTGCAGAAATACATAGAAAGGAGATTATTTTATATGAGTAAAAGCAGAGGGCGTGGAGTATCCGGACGTACTCACACACAAGCACAGATTAATAATTATGCCAATCAGCATAATCCAAACAACAATGCATACAAGACTAACTTGAATAATCACGCAAACCAACGCAATCCAAATAATGGTCAATCTGCTGGTCATGGCAATGACAATGAATAGGTTTTAATTATTTCAATCGTGCATAGGAGTCAAACGAGGCTTTTCTTTCATTAAGCTCCAACCAGTTATTTAACGATCAGCATTTACAGGCACATTGGTCAAGTACCTAATTCCAATCAGTTTTTAAATACCCGAAAAACCAAACCAGCCTTCAGGAAAAGAAATTTGCTGCCGGGGTAAAAAAATCAAAAGAGATTGTGGAAAATTGGAATCAAAGGTTTCCTGATACAAAAGCTCTCATTTCCATAGTGAATTTCGGAAAGGGAAGTGAATAACGGGGAAAAATAAACGAAAACATGCGGTTTTCGAGCATCTAAACGGAAGTAATTAAAGGGGAAAATACAGTAGAAACAGCAGTTCCAGGTAAATGGGGTTATCGTTGTACGGGAATGTCTTATATCAATTTTCCAAGAATGCTTTTGTGTACGATGAATAACGGTGTGGATCTTACAAGTAATAAACGTTTTACAAAAGGATATGGCTATTTTACGGAAATGGAAAGTTATGAAGAACTTTTAAAAGCGTGGGATAAAACAATAAGGGAAATTACTCGATATAGTGTTATTGTAGAAAATGTAATTGATAAGGCCTCTGAAAGAGATGTGCCAGACATTCTTTGTTCGGCTTTGACAGATGATTGTATTGCCAGATGCAAAACCATCAAAGAAGGTGGAGCAGTCTATGATTTTATTTCAGGACTTCAAGTAGGAATTGCGAACATGGCAGATTGTTTGGCAGCTATAAAGAAGTTAGTGTATGAAGAAAAGAAAATCACAAGACAAGAGCTTTGGAATGCGATCTTAGATGATTTTTCATCACCTAAAAACAAAAAAATTCAGGAAATGTTGATTCGTGAAGCTCCAAAATATGGAAATGATGATGATTATGTCGATCAGTTAATTGTGGAGGCTTATGATTCTTATATTGAAGAAATCGAAAAATATCCGAATACACGCTATAATAGAGGACCAATTGGCGGAATTCGTTATGCAGGAACTTCTTCAATTAGTGCGAATGTTGGACAAGGTATGTCAACGATGGCTACGCCGGATGGACGAAACGCATTCGAACCTTTGGCAGAAGGTTGCAGTCCAGCGCATAACAGCGATAAAAATGGACCTACAGCTGTGTTTAAAAGTGTGTCTAAGCTTCGTACAAATAAAATTACAGGTGGAGTTCTGCTAAATCAAAAAATGACACCTCAAATGTTGTCGACTGAAGAAAATCGACAAAAATTAGAATTGCTGATTAAAACTTTCTTTAATCGCTTGGATGGATATCACGTGCAATATAACATTGTTTCTAAAGAAACTTTGATTGATGCACAGAAGCATCCTGAAAACCATAAGGATTTAATTGTTCGTGTAGCCAGATATAGTGCTTTCTTTAATGTGCTTTCTAAAAAGACGCAAGACGATATTATTGGTAGAACAGAACAATCTTTAATGTAAGAAAATGTAAATAATTTGTAAAAATGGTTGAAAACAAATTTTATTAGGTGTATTCTATAGGCAACCGATGCGAAAGAGATTAAACTAAGAACCGGATACAAAGAGATTCTAGTCATGGTGGAAGCTAGATTATTACGACTTAGTAAATGGACTTTCAAGGGCAAGGTGAAAAGATTTTCTTAGTAGCTGCGACGTATTCCATGCGTTAAATAGATCGAATGTGATGGCATTCTAGAGGTGGGTATAACTATACCAATTCAGGTGGTACCGCAGATTATTTTGATATTCTGTCCTGTGTCAAATTTTTAATTTGATGCAGGATTTTTTTATTTATAAGGAGAGTGATGAAAAGTGTTAGCTGACTGGTGGTGGTACAAAAAATAAATAATTAGGAGGTAAGAGAATATGTACAAAAAGTTATTAGTATGTGGATTGGCTTTATTGATGTGTGGGTGCAGTACAAAAGCTGCAGGTAATGATCAAGTGTTGACAGTCGGATTAAGTTCGGAAATGAATGGCACATTTTCACCTATGTATTACCAAACGACAAATGATTCTTATGTGGTGGATTTAGTGTATCAAGGGTTATTGAAATACAACAAAAAAGGAGAGTTAGTTGCAGATTTGGCTAAATCCTTACCAAAAATTAGTGAAGATGGCAAGACAATGACATTTAAATTAAAGAAAGGCATTAAGTTTAGTGATGGATCCAAGTTTACTTCAAAAGATGTGCAGACAACATTTACCGTTATGGCAGATCCAAGTTATACAGGTCGTTTTGCGAACAATGTTGATTTTTTAGATGGCTATAGTGAATATCACGATGCAGATGCGTCTAGCTTTACTGGAATTGAAACACCAGATAACTATACAGTTGTTTTCCATTTGGATAAACCTAGAATTGATGCGGTTTCTACACTTGGAACACAGAAGATTTGTAGTTCAGAATATTTAAATTATAAAAAAGGAAATACAGAAAGTATTGAAAAGAAGAATAGTAAGCCAATTGGAACGGGTGCTTATGTACTAAAGAAGTTTGAGAAGACAAGTGGAGCTAGTTTAGTTTCAAATTCAAAGTTTAAGGCTAAAAAAGGACAATATCAAATTTCTAAGATCATGATCAAAAAGACAGATACTTCAACGGAAGTCAAAGAATTGGAAAATGGAACTGTGGATTATATTCCAGATGTGATTGAGGCAAATAAAATTAAATCTGTTCAAAAGAATAAGAGCTTATCTGTTGATTCTTATCCAAGTGATCGTGAAAGTTTTATTATCTTTAATTCTTATGCAGGAGCTTGTAGTGATGTTGCCATAAGAAAAGCTATCGGATATGGATTTAATGCCCAAGAATATATTGATAATTACTATCAAATTGATGGCATGGCTTATAAGCCTGGTACTTTTGGAAATCCTGTTTCTTTAAATAATGGAAAAATGATTCGTAATGAAGAAAAAGTGGATGGTGTCACTTATTATGATTATAATGTAGAAAAAGCCAACCAAATCTTAGAGGAAGCTGGATATACATTGGCAGATGATGGATATCGTTATAAAGATGGTGAAAAATTAACAGTTCGTTTCTTGGCAAATAAGGATAAAGATTCTTTGGATTCTTTGATTCCGGTTTTACAGAAGTGTTTAAATGCGATTGGAATTGATTTTAAAGCCAATACGGTTGAATTTAATACGGTTATTAACACAGTGCAAGATGATGCACAAACAGATAGCTGGGATGCAACATATCTAGGTTTCTCTTATGGCTCACCAGATGATACGGGTATTAACTTTATCTTAAGAACGGGTGCTACAAATAACTTTGGTCGTTTGAGTGATGAACAACTCGATGCTTATCTAGATGCCGGTATGTATACATCTGATAATGAAGTGTCTAAAGAGAATTATCATAATGCTTTAGTTCGTCAAAGTGAATTATGTGGTTATTTACCTGTAGATTCAACTAAAACATATTGTTTAAGAAATAAGAATATCAAAGGAATGCATACAACATCTATTTATAATTGGGCTCAATCTATTGCGACAGCCTATATTGTAAATAAATAACGTATGATGTATCCTAATGGATATTAGGGCAAAGTATAGTCCTGTACTAACTTAATGTTGGTGCAGGCTTTTCTTGTATGGGGAGGAATTTTATGGCGAAACAAAGTTCAATTCAGTTAATGACAAAAGGAAGTATAGCCAAACAAATCATTGGCTATGCGATACCTATATTTATAGGGTATCTTTTTCAGCAACTATACAATACTGTGGATGCATTGATTGTGGGGAATTTTCTAGGACAGGATGCATTAGCGGCTGTTACAAGTGTTGGCTCATTAATTTTTTTGTTTGTTGGTTTTTTCAATGGTTTTGCGACAGGAGCAAGTGTCATTGTTGCCAATGCGATAGGTGCACAAGATGAGGATAGAACGAAAAAAGCGGTATATACAACAGCTACATTCGGGATTATCTTAGGGCTTATTATGACGGTGAGTGGATATGTATTAACAGATCAAATGTTGATATGGATGGGTTTGCCTAAAGAAGTGTTTGGCTTATCTTCCACATATTTAAAAATTTATTTTTTAGGCGGTTTTTCTTTAGTCTTGTATAACATGCTTGTGGGTATCATTCGTGCAGGAGGCGATGCCAAACATCCACTGTATTATTTGATTGTAAGTTCAATATTGAATGTGATTTTAGATGTTGTCTTCATTACGGTATTTAAGATGGGGGTTGCAGGAGCTGCTTGGGCAACAATTATTTCTGAATTTGCGAGTATGTTTTTGTGTGCTGTGCAATTGGCAAGAGAAGAAAGTATTTTGCATATTTCTTGGACACATTTGTCTTTGGATTTTGAAAATCTTAAACAAATCTGTATCTATGGCTTACCTACAGGATTACAAGGTTGTGTCATTGATTTTGCGAATGTCATGATTCAGTCGTACATTAATTCGTTTGGTGCAGCAGCTATTGCAGGTATTGGTGCATATTCAAAGGTAGAAGGATTTATTTTCCTTCCTGAAATTTCTTTTTCGATGGCACTTACGACATTTGTTTCACAAAATGAAGGAGCCGGACAAAAAGAGCGTTCTCGAAAGGGAATCTTGTTTGGGCTTGCGGCTGCACTACTCATGATTGAATGCTTGGGTATTTTGATCTATTTGTTTGCGCCAACTTTTATTTCGTTCTTTAATCAAAATCCAGAAGTAATCAAAATTGGTGTGGATCGTGCGCGAATTTGTGCTTTCTTCTATATACTTTTAGGCTTTTCACATGTAGTTTCAAGTGTTTTAAGAGGGCTTGGACGTCCGGTGATGCCAATGGTGGTGATGCTAGTATGTTGGTGTGCTGTTCGTGTTGTTGTTTTAATGACAGTTGGGCAAAGTATACACAGTTTGTATTTAACGCATTGGCTATATCCAATTACGTGGGGATTAAGCTCGATTGTCTATATATTTGATCTAAGAAAATATAAATTATTCACTTCTAGAGAGCAACTTTCATGAAATACGGGTTGTCATTTGAGTTGATTTTAGGTATTATAATTCTGCAGAAGTGTTTTTCTGATTTTGGAGGTCTTACTTATGGTCTTAAGAAGATTTACCACAATTGATAGAGAAGAATTGCTTTTTTAAGCGTGCCTACTATAGGTGCGCTTTTTTGTTTTGAAAGGAAGGTCATTTATGGAAACAAAGCGTGTTTTAATTGTGATGGGTTCTCGTTCAGACTTACCTAGTATGGAAGGCTGCATGAAACAATTAGACGATTTTCAAGTCGGATATGAAGTTCGTGTATTAAGTGCTCACCGTACTCCAGAAGCTGTTTTGGAATTGTCAAAGACAGCGTGCGAACGTGGAATTCAGGTTATTATTGCGGCAGCTGGAGGAGCAGCACATTTAGCTGGAGTTTTAGCTAGCTCTACACCGTTGCCAGTTATTGGAATCCCTATTCAGACATCTGCTTTAGGTGGATTGGATTCATTATTATCAACAGTACAAATGCCTCAAGGAGTTCCTGTTGCGACTGTAGCAATTGGTAAATCGGGGGCAAGAAATGCAGCTATCTTAGCTTGTCAGATGATTGGACTTAATGATAAGTCATTACAGGATAAGATTGTTGAATTTAAAAAAGAACAAGCACAAAAAGTATTAGAACAGTCAATTGTTGAATAAGGAGAAGGAAATGGATACTCGTATTTTTGTTCATAAAAAAGAACAGTTTCAGGTTGAAAGTGAATCATTAGCGGCTGAATTAAGACAATCTTTATCTTTAAAAGAAGATTTCGGTCTAACAAAATACAATTTATATGATATTTTTAACGCTGATGAAAATGATATTGAACTATTAAAGAAAAATGTATGTAGTGAAGTTGTTACAGATGATGTATATGATTCTGTAGACTTAGAAGGTAAATCATATTTGGCATATGAATTTTTGCCAGGTCAATATGATCAAAGAGCAGACAGTGCAATGCAATGTTTAATGCTTTTGAACAACAAACAAACAGTACGTATTCATTCAGGTACTTTGTTAGTGTTTTTAAACCCAGTAGATGAAGAAACACTTAATAAAATTACACATTATATTGTTAACCCTGTTGAAGCACGTGTTAAAGACCTTTCTGTATTGGTAGATGATCAGGACGTTGAAGTAAAAGATGTTCCTGTTTTAGAAGGATTTACAACAAAGACGAAAGAAGAATTAGATTCTTTACGTCAGACTTTAGGGTTGGCCATGTCTCAAGCGGACATTGAGCATGTTCAACGTTATTTTGAAAAGGAAGAAAAAAGAGATTGCACAATGACTGAACTTCGTGTGCTAGACACATATTGGTCAGATCACTGCCGTCATACTACTTTTGAAACTGTATTAGATGATGTACATTTCCATTTGGATACATTATCCGATGAATTACAGGCTTCTTATGATAAATATTTAAAATTACGCCAGGAAGTTCATGGAAATCGTAAAGAAAAAACATTGATGGATATGGCTACTATTGCCGGTAAATATCTTCGTAAACAAGGTAAACTTGATGATATGGAAATTACAGATGAAATCAATGCATGTAGTGTTGAAATCACAGTAGATGTAGATGGAAAAGATGAACAATGGCTATTGATGTTCAAAAACGAAACACATAACCACCCTACAGAAATTGAACCATTTGGTGGAGCAAGTACATGTATTGGTGGAGCTATTCGTGACCCATTATCAGGACGTAGTTATGTATATCAAGCGATGCGTATTACAGGTGCTGGAGATATCACGAAACCAATTAGTGAAACATTAGAGCACAAATTACCTCAATCAAAGATTTCAAAGACAGCGGCTCATGGTTATTCAAGCTATGGTAATCAAATTGGTTTGGCAACTACGTTTGTAGATGAAATCTATGATGATGGTTATGTAGCTAAACGTATGGAAGTTGGTGCTGTTGTTGGTGCAGCTCCTAAATCACATGTAAAACGTGAACAACCAGAAGCTGGTGATATCATCGTTATGATTGGTGGAGCAACTGGTCGTGATGGAATTGGTGGAGCCACAGGTTCTAGTAAAGAACATAATGAAACAAGTTTAGAAAAATGTTCAAGTGAAGTTCAAAAAGGTAATGCCTTGATTGAACGTAAATTACAGCGTTTATTTAGAAATCCTGCTTGTACAAAATTAATTAAAAAGGCCAATGACTTTGGAGCTGGCGGAGTTAGTGTTGCCGTAGGTGAACTTGCGGATGGATTGGATATTAACTTAGATGCAGTTCCAGTTAAATATCAAGGCTTAGATGGTACAGAATTAGCTATTAGTGAATCTCAAGAACGTATGGCTGTATGTATTGAGGCCAAAGATTTTGAAAAATTCAAAGAAGAAGCTTATAAGGAAAACTTAGATGCTATCAAAGTTGCGGATGTAACAGATACAAATCGTTTAGTCATGAAATGGCGTGGCGAAACGATTGTGGATATGTCTCGTGCTTTCTTGGATACAAATGGTGTCCGTCAACACCAGGTTGTTGATGTTTGCGAAAATGAATATGATGAACATCCATTTGATGCAGTTAAATCAGATTTAAATACAGTATTACAAGATGCGAATGTCGCAAGTCAGATTGGTTTGGCAGAAATGTTTGATGCTTCAATCGGAAAGAGTACGGTATTGATGCCTTTTGGAGGTAAATATCAATTAACGCCAGAAGAAGGTTCTGTACAAAAATTACCAGTTCATGGAATGACAAACACTTGTTCTGTTATGACATATGGATATGATCCAAAAGTATCTAAATATTCTCCATATTTAGGGGCTAGTTATTCAGTTGTTGAAGCATTAGCTCGTATTACAGCATTGGGTGCTGACTATAAGAAGTGTCGTTTATCAAATCAGGAATATTTTGAGCACTTAGGTGCAGATGCACAAAAATGGGGACAACCATTTGAAGCTTTATTAGGTTTGATCGATGCACAATTGGCATTTGAAACGCCTAGTATTGGTGGAAAAGACTCTATGAGTGGAACGTATAAAGATATTCATGTACCACCAACAGTAATCACATTTGCGGTAACTACAGCGAAAACAGATAATATCGTATCTGCTTCATTTAAAAATCCTGGAGACTATGTATATTTGGTAAAACATACGCCAGTTAAGAATCATGTTCCAAACTATGAACAATTGAAAGAAAATTTTGAAACGGTTCATAAATTGATGCAAGAAAAGAAAATTGTAGCGGCAAGCACAATTAAATTTGGTGGATTAGGTGCAACTATTGCGAAGATGGCGTTTGGATCTAAAGTCGGTGTTGCGATCAATACAGAAGAAAATGTATATGGATTCAATTTGGGTTCAATGATTGTGGAAGCTACAGAAAGTATTCAAGATGAGCACTTAGAATTAATTGGTATTTTAAATGATGATTCTAAGATTGTATTAAATGAAGAAACAGTCGAAATTGAAGATGCATTAAAGGCTTGGACAAAACGTTATAGTGAAATTTATCCAATGATTGTAGATGAAGGAAAAGAAACGTTAGAAACTCCTTTAAATGATGTGGAAGTACCTATGTCTAAGGTTGTGGTGGAAAAACCAAAAGTAATTATTCCTATCTTCCCTGGACAAAACTGTGAATTTGATACAACAGCTAAATTTGAACGTGCTGGTGCCGAAGTAAAACAAGTCGTATTTAATAACTTGACAGTTGAAAATATTCAAAAGAGTATTGAAACTTTGGCTGAAGAAATCAGTACAGCTCAAATCTTGATGATTGTAGGTGGATTTAGTAGTGGTGATGAACCAGATGGTTCAGGTAAATTTATTGCGAACGTATTAAGAAATCCAAAGATTGCCCAAGCTATTGATACAATGCGTGCAAATGATGGATTGATTTTAGGTATTTGTAATGGATTCCAAGCATTGATTAAATCAGGATTATTGCCTTATGGTGATATTGAAAGATTAGATGAAGAAAATCCAACATTATTCAGAAATAACATTAACCGTCACGTTTCGCATATTGCACGTACACGCATTACAAGCAATGCATCTCCATGGCTTGCTGGCATGAAAGCAGGAAATGTATATTCAGTGGCTGTTAGTCATGGTGAAGGTAAATTTGTTGCGAGTGAAGAAGTGTTAAATAAATTGATTGAAAATGGTCAGGTTGCGACACAATATGTAAATGAAAAGGGTGTTCCAACAATGGATGGAAAAGACAACTTGAATGGTTCAAGTATGGCTATTGAAGGTATCTTCTCTGAGGATGGAAAAATCTTTGGTAAGATGGGTCATAGTGAGCGTTATGAAAAAGGCTTATTACAAAATATTGCAGGAAATAAAGATCAGGATATTTTCGCAAATGGTGTTCGTTACTTTACACACAAGCAGGTGAAGTAGAATGACGATGCAAAAGGTAGTTCAAGATTCTTCTGGGATCGTAGGCTTGTTCAATGTAGAACAAGCCGCCCAGAACATCTATTTAGCAATGCATGCCATTCAGCATCGTGGACAAGATGGTGTTGGTGTGGCTGTGAGTAATGGGGAAAACGTTGTTTGTAAAAAGGGATTAGGATTGTTGTCTGAGAATTTAAAACAAGATACATTGAATTCTTTAGCTGGTGATATAGCGATTGGTCAACTTCGCATGGCTACAAAAAATGATTCTCAATTAGAAAATGTTCAACCAATTATGGTGCGTAGTCACCAAAGATATTTTGCGGTCGTATCAAGTGGTATGGTCACAAATGCAGTTTCATTAAGAACAAAGTTAGAGAATGAAGGCTTAATTTTCCAGGGAACAAGTGATTCTGAATTGTTAGCACACTTGATTCAATTGAATCCGGGTTCTTTTGAAGAAAAAATCACAAAGGCTTGTCGTATGATGAGTGGTGCCTACACATTTATGGTCATCACAAAAGATAGTTTATATGTAGTAAGAGATCCACATGGAATCCGTTCTTTATATATTGCCAAAGTAAATGATGGATATTGTATCAGTAGTGAAACTTGTTCGTTCCCAATTCTTGGTGGAGAATTTGTTCGTGAAGTAAATCCAGGTGAATTAATTTGTTTTGATCGTACAGGAATTAAATCAAGTCAAATTTTTGAAAAAACTGAAACTAAAGCTTGTGCTTTAGAATATGTATATTACTCTAGACCGGACAGCGTTCATAATGGTTTAACGGTTCATGAAGTAAGAAAACAATGTGGTTATTATTTAGCCAAAGAAGAGGATGTTAAGGCGGATATTGTTGTTGGTGTTCCTGATTCGGCTTTAAGTGCAGCTGCAAGCTTTGCTAGAACATTAAATGTACCGTATGAAACGGGATTAATCAAAAACCGCTATATTGGTTCTACATTTATTCGTCCGACTGAGCAACAAAGAATGCAAGGTATGCGTGTGCGTTTAAATGCGATCAGTTCAGTTGTTAAAGATAAAAGTGTATATCTAGTGGATGATAGTGTTGTAAAAGGATTTACATCACGTAGAATTTGTCAGCTATTAAAAGAGGCAGGGGCAAAAGAAGTGCATTTGCGTATTGCTTCGCCAATGTTGAAATATCCTTGTTTATATGGAGCGGATTCAACGGCACAAAAAGATTTAGCCGCTTTCAATTATTCGGTAGATGAAATGAAACAGTTGTTCCAAGTGGATTCGTTACGTTTTATAAGTGTAGAGGATTTCAAGAAATGTGTACCTGAAACAAGTTGTTTAGCTTGTTGTACAGGTGAATATCCAGAAGAGTTACAAGATTATAAAGATGAGGTAAAGGAGTAGAGTATGGCAGAACATTATGCAGCAGCAGGCGTTAGTTTAGAGGCAGGATATAAATCTGTTGAATTGATTAAGGAGCATGTTAAGAAAACAATGCGTCCAGAAGTATTAGGAGGACTCGGTGGTTTCTCTGGTGCGTTTTCATTATCTAAAATTAAAGATATGGAAGAGCCAGTGTTGCTTTCTGGTACGGATGGTTGTGGAACAAAAGTTAAACTTGCGATGGTTATGAATAAGCATGACACAATTGGTATTGATGCTGTCGCAATGTGTGTGAATGATATCGCATGTGCTGGAGGAGAACCATTATTCTTCTTGGATTACATCGCATGTGGCAAGAACGTTCCAGAAAAAATTGCAGATATTGTTAAAGGTGTTTCTGAGGGTTGTTTACAATCTGAAGCCGCTTTAATTGGTGGAGAAACGGCAGAGCATCCAGGTTTGATGCCAGAAGATGATTATGATCTAGCTGGTTTTGCGGTTGGTGTTTGTGATAAAAAAGATATGATTACTGGTAAGAATCTAAATGTTGGAGATGTCTTGATTGGACTTCCTTCAACTGGAGTTCACAGTAATGGTTTCTCATTGGTTCGTAATGTATTTGATATTACAGAAGAATCATTAAATACATATTATGATGAATTAGGCAAAACTTTAGGAGAGGCGTTACTTGCACCTACAAAAATTTATGTTAAGGCATTAAAGCATATTAAAGCTTCAGGAATCACGTTAAAAGCTTGCAGCCACATTACAGGTGGTGGATTCTATGAAAATGTTCCTCGTATGCTGAAAGATGGCACAAGAGCTGTCATTGAGAAGAACAGCTATCCGGTTCTTCCGATTTTTGACCTTCTTGCAAAGACCGGAGATATCGAAGAAAAGATGATGTACAATACTTTTAATATGGGACTTGGTATGGTTCTGGCAGTAGATCCTTCAGATGTAGATAAGACAATGGAGGCTATTCGTCAGGCAGGAGACACTCCATATGTAGTTGGCCGTATTGAGGCCGGAGAAAAGGGAGTGACTTTATGTTAAAGCTTGGTGTTCTGGTATCAGGAGGCGGTACAAATCTGCAGGCGATCATGGATGCGATTGACAGCGGTGTGATCACAAATGCGGAAGTCGGTCTGGTGATCAGTA
>OKTB01001030.1_pt1 | contig 12209 bp, 10 predicted proteins | sample 1606131 | NCBI WGS metagenome assembly OKTB01 (sample SAMEA3879518, study PRJEB24766) | human gut metagenome | biome: human-associated habitat; feature: feces | place: USA | collected 1985/1987
TGTACAGGGTGGTGGGCATGATGGCGGGCCACTTGATACGCCAGAAGCACTGGAAATCGGTGGCGCCGTCCACTTCAGCGGCTTCCACGATGGACTGGTCTACGTTGCCCAGTGCGGAAACGTACAGCACGATGGGCTGGCCGACAGAAGTAGTCAGCAGGATGAGGATGATGCAGCCCAGAGCGTATTTTTCATCGCCCAGCCAGTTGATGTTCTTATCGATGAGGCCCACAGCCTTGCCCAGATAGTTGAAGATGCCGTAGTAATTGTTGTACATCCACTTCCACACGACGGTGACAGCCACCGAGCCGGTGACGACCGGCAGGTAGAACACGCAGCGGAAGAGGCTGGTGGCCCACTCGGGCAAATCGACGATGGCCGAGCTGACCCACAGCGAGAACGCACAGGTCACAGGCACCGAGACGACCACGATGATGAAGGTGTTGCGCAAAGCGCCGATGAAGATGGGGTCTGCGAACAGCTCTGCGTAGTTGGCAAGACCCACAAAGACGTCGGCGCGGTTCATGGTCGAGTCAAAAAAGCTCGTGACCACGCAGAGTATCATGGGGTAAATGACGAAGCCGAGAAAAAAAATGAGGCTGGGCAGAAGGAACAGGTAGGAAGCGATGGTCTCCTGCCGAACCAGTGCGCTGCTGCGCTTCGGCTCTTTGATGCTTGCAGTCTTTGCAGCCAAAGAAATCACCAGACCTTTCGTTCTGATTGGGTGCTTATCTTACATAAAATGCCCCTCCCTCGCCGGGGTGTTCGAGGGAGGGGCCGTCATTACTTATTTGCCCTCAGGCGGAAAAGCTCAGGCTTTGGCGGCTGCGTTGGCGTTCTGGACAAAGGTTGCGACGGAAGTGGCAACGTCTTCGCCGGTGCCTACACGCTGGAGCATGTTCCACCACTCGGTGCGGGCAGTTGCCCAGCCCGGAGTGATCTGGTAGTAGTCGCCCAGGTAGCCCATGAACTTGCTGTACTCGCTCATGACCTCGTTGTCGGCGTAGATGTCGCCCACACTGGCGCGGACCGGGAAGTAGGTGGAAGCCAGAACGCTGTCCTTCACCTGGTCAGGGTCAGCAGCGATGAACTCAATGAAGGTCTTGGCTGCCTTGACCTTGGCCTCATCGCCATTGTCGAAGACGCCAAAGCCCCAGATGCCGCCGCAGAGCTTCGGGTCGCCGCTTGCAGTCGGGAATGCCATGGGCATGATCTCGTCGCCGTCGTTGGTCAGGCCGGCGTCGTTGTTGTCGGCGTTCAGCTGCTGAGCGATGTTCCAGCAGAATGCCATCTGCAGGGTGCCGTTGCGGAACAGGGTGATCTCCTCGCCGCCGTTGATGGAGGGGTCAAAGTTGACGCCCTTGGCATCGTACAGAGCCTGGATGGCCTTGATGTTCTCGGCAGAGTCTGCAGTGTACTTGGTGTGAGCGTCGTCGGTGAAGGTGCCGCCGTACATGTTGTTGATGATCGCGCGGGTGCCCTGGTCGCCGCCCTGGCCGCTGCAGTAGATGGCTGCCACGTTCTCGTAGCCTGCGTTGTACAGAGCGTCCACAGTGTTCAGGAAGCCCTCGGTGCTCCAGGTGTGCTTGTCGGTGTCGATGTACTTGTCAGCGCCCACTTCCTTGACCTTGGTCATGTTGACGGCCATGCAGTGTGCGGTCATGCACAGGGGGTACTCGTAGTAGTCGCCCTTGTCGTTGCGGCAGGCAGACTCCACAGACTCGTAGATGTCCTTCTTGGCATCGTCGGTCCACAGGTCGTTCAGGGGAGCCATCACGCCCTTGGCACCCCAGTTGGCAACCAGACGCTCGGGGCCTTCCATGACCAGGTCCGGTGCGCTGCCGCCCTCGATGGCGGTGTTCACCTGGTCATCGCCGTTGGTGTAGTCCAGATACTCAACGGCCACCTTAATGTCAGGATACTTTGCGTTGAAGCTGGCGATAAGCTCCTGCACGGTCTCGTCCTTGCCCCAGCCGCCGATGGGGTATGTCCACAGCTTGATGCTTGCGCCGGATGCAGAGCCGGAAGCGGCAGTAGAAGCTGCCATGCTGGTAGAAGCTGCCATGCTGGTAGAAGCGGACTTGCCGCCGCAGGCAGCCAGCGCACCCGCTGCGCTCATAATACCAACGGCCTTCAAGAAGGAGCGACGAGAAATAGCGTTCTTCATAATAAGTTCTCCTTACCTATCATCATATCGGCGGTCCTTCATCCCTGACCGCTCTTGTTGGCCTTATTATAGAAAACTTCTTTCATCTTGTCCATCGGTCGCATCCACAATTTTCAGAAAGTTTTCTTGTCTATTCCGCACAAATATCTGGGATACCAGCCAGATTTTGGCCACTTTCACTAATTTTGACGCCAGTTGTAGCCGTTTTGTAATCATTTCTGCGTAGTTTGTCATTTTCAGTTTGAAAATCATTTTCGTTCTTCTTGCCGCAGTTTTGAAATTTATTTTCAGTAATAAGTCGTACTTTTCCTCGTTTTTTGGATGCTCTGCACAGCTTTTTCTTCCGAATTATGGCGAAAGGCACACTTGTCAAGCGGCCAAACTTCTTTTATACTTTTTTTATAAAAACGCCCCCTTCCCTGTGCGGCGGGAGGGGGCAAAAGAAAGCATAAGGAATAGTGCGGGCATTGCAGCCTGCTCGAAGGAGCTTGACCATGGGTACAAATTTTTGGGAATTGCTGCATCAACGACAGGACCAGCTGACCAGATCCGGCCACGCGGTCGCCGACTACCTGCTGCAGCACGCGGACGAAGCACAGTATCTCTCCATTTCCTCGCTGGCCCGGGAGTGCAATGTCGCCGAGGCGACAGTGTTCCGGTTCTGCCGGGCTTTGGGGTTCGACGGCTACCATGAGATGCGCATCGCGCTGGCGCAGGCCAACGCCACCGGCACACCCTCCAGCCAGAGAGAACTTCAGCCCGGTGCCACCACCGCAGAACTTTGCGAGCACGCATACGCCCGCTTTCTCACCGCCATCAACGGCACCCAGAACGCCCTCTCTACCGAGGCCGTGGACGAGGCCGTACACCTGATGCAGGAGGCCAGGCAGGTGTTCTGCCTCGGACAGGGCGGCAGTATGCTTCTGGCAAACGACATCTGCGCCCGCTTCGCCAGCCTTTCCACCAAGTTCCGCACCGCAGGCGACAGCCATTTACAGCTGCTGACTGCCAGTCTGATGAACGAGGCCGACGTTGTGCTCTTCGTCTCCTACTCCGGCGCGACCCGCGATATGATGGAGACACTGCGCACCGCCAAGGCCGCCGGGGCAAAAATCATCCTGTTGACCCATTACGAGGACTCCCCCGGCGCATTGCTCGCAGATGTCGTCCTTCTCTGCGGCGCACAGGAAAGCCCGCTGGACTCCGGCAGCATCCCCATCAAGGCAGCATTCCTCTATGTAGGCGAAGTTCTGGTGCTGCGGTATATGCTGAATGACCCTGCCCATAGCAACACCGCGCAGGACCTCACCAGCGAGGCTCTGACCGTGAAAATGCTGTAAAAAGCTCTTTCCCATGTACTGCCAAAACTGCCCGGAACGATAGGAGAAGGTCGTTCCGGGCAGTTTTTTTGTGTTATGCAATAAAAATGACAGCAGCACGCCCGTTGACTCATCTGATTCAAGGCATTATAATCGAAGTATGGCAAAGTTTGTCGAAGAGCAGGAGCGAAAAAAGTATGGATCATAGTCACCGCGATCGCACCTACAAAAAGAGCCGCTTTCAGCAGGAGCTGGAGCAGAGCGTCTCCCGTAAGCTGATCTCAAGCCTGCTGCTGGGATGTCTTTTGTTCTGCATTGCGATCGCTGCTGTGAATGCTCTCAGCCAGAATGCCCGGCGGGAAGACCATCTGGAGAGTGTCGCCTCCACCTTCCATGAGGTGTACAATAGCACGTCAGCCTTTCTGCTGGACGCCGGACACACCGAGCTGTTCCTCTCCGAGCTGCGGAATGATCAGGACAACCTGCGTTATCTTATCAGCCAGTACAACGTCTCGGCTCTTGTGGAGATACAGCTCATCCTTACCGACTCTGAGGGAAAGGTTCGGTTCACGACCTTTTCGGAGGGAGAGATGAATCTCCACCGGCAGGAATTCAACGGCATCGCCGTGGACAACGCCTGCCATCTTATGCGGACCGTCTACACCACGGTCTACCACTTCCGGGCCAACAGCTCAGAATACGTTATGATCCATCCGCTCTACCGGGATGGCGGATATCAGGGCGCCGCGGCAGTTTATCTGAATGAGAACGACTGGACAAAACTGTTCGGCCAGTACCAGTACGATGCTATCCTCACCAAATCCAACGGTGATGTCATTACCTGTTCAAACTCCTCCTTCCTCTCCCAGAAGAACGCCAACAAGTATCTGCCCGCCGATGCGGCGCAGTATGTGCGAGTGAACGGGAACCGCTATCTGCGCAGCAGCCGCTCGCTGGAAAACGGCACGGTGTTGGCTTACTCCTTCATCTACTCGCCCACGAATTACAGTTATCTCTTCGTGGGTCTGCTCCTGATCGTACTGCTGGGACTGAGCTGGGCAGCAATGTTCGCCCGTATCATGCACGCTATGACTGAGCAGATGGTAAAGTCGGTGGACACTCTCGTGCGGGAGATCCGCATCATCCGCAAGGAGGACCCTGATCACATCATCGAGATCGACACCGGCGATGAGATCGAGGAGATCGCCCGTCAGGTCAACAAGATGGTTCGCAGCATTCAGGAGCTGAGCCAGCGCAACATCGCTCTTGCCGAAGTGAACAACCGGATGGAGATGCAGAATCTTCAGGCACAGATCAATCCCCACTTTATTTATAATACGCTGGACAATATCCGCTATCTTATCCCGACAGACCCCCAGCGAGCCCAGCAGCTGATCGGGCGGTTTATCGGCATCCTGCGCTACAGCATCAACAACACAAAGCACAATGTCCCTGTTAAAGATGATCTGAACTATCTGCAGGATTACCTTGTGATCCAGTCCACCCGCTTCGGTGCGAATTTCTCCTACGAGATCGACATCGACGACGCCTGCATGGAGTTCATCATCCCGAAGCTGCTTTTACAGCCCTTGCTGGAAAACAGCATCAAATATGGATTCCAGAAGAAGCCACGCATCCATATAAGGGTACGGGGCTGGCTGGGGGAGGATGCGCTCTATTTCACGGTAGAGGACAACGGCGGAGGCGTGGACGAGACCATGCTGGAACAGCTGCGAGACATCCTGCGCTCGGATGAAGTGAACATCGAGCACAATGGTCTGCAGAACATCAACCGCCGCATCTGGCTGGGCTACGGCGGTGACAGCGGACTGACCATCGACAGCACCGAGGGCGAAGGCTTCACGGTGAAACTCAAGCTCCGGCTGGGAGGAATGTAAACCATGTATCGCGTTCTGCTTGTAGAAGATGAAGAGATCATCCGCAAGGGCATTCGCTACTCGGTACCGTGGGAGGAGTGCGGCTGCTCGGTGGTGGGCGAGGCAGAGAATGGGGCGGCAGGTGAAGAAAAGATCGCTGAACTGCAGCCTGACATCGTCATTACCGACATTACCATGCCGGTAAAAAACGGTCTTGAGATGATCGCCGCCACCCGGGAGAGATTCAACTATATCGCCATCATCCTGACAGGCTACTCGGAGTTTGAGTACGCCCAGCAGGCTATCCGGAGCGGCGTATCGGATTATGTGCTCAAGCCTCTCGACATGGACGAGATGCGTACTGCGCTGGAGAAGGCTGTCCGCCTTGCGGGGGATAACCAGTATCTCCAACAGCGGGAGGACGAGGCAGAGGCCGTCCGCAGCCGGACAGCTCTGCCGCCATTAAGCGAAGATAAGGTCACTGACCCGCTGGTGCTGCGCATCGCAGCCTATCTGAAAGAGAATTACCGGAGCAAGATAACACTTGCTGACCTTCAGGAACAGTTCCACTACTCGGAACGGTACATCAACCAGAAGTTTCAGAAAGAGCTTGGCACAACGGTCATTGACTACCTCAACCGCTGCCGTATTCAGAACGCTCTGGAACTCATCCGGAAGGGAAAACTGCCCATCTCCCAAATCGGCTGGGAGTGCGGCATTGGTGAGTACAAATATTTTAACCACGTTTTCAAAAAATACATAGGCTGCTCGGTGCGGGAGTACCAGAGCACCTTGAAATAAGTGTCTATGAAAGAATACCGGACAGCCGCTGTTCGGTATTTTTTCCATTTGTTCTGCAATTTGAGTATTATTTTTGTGCTAGAAGCATTAAAATGGGACTATCGAAAGGTTTCAGGTAAAAAATGGAGGTTTTTACTATGAAAAAGATTTCTCGTCGTTCGTTCCTGATGGCTACCGGTGTTATCGCAGCTTCTGCTGCTCTGAGCGCTTGCGGCGGCTCCTCCGCCAGCACCTCTTCTGCCGGTTCTACCGCTGCTTCCACTGCCGCTTCTGGTTCTGCCGCACAAGGCGGCGGCGACCTCGTGATCTACTCGCCCAACTCTGAGGGCCTGCTGAACGCCACCATTCCTCTGTTTGAGGAGAAATACGGCGTCAATGTCGAGCTGATCCAGGCCGGCACCGGCGAACTGGTCAAGCGTATCCAGTCCGAAAAGAACGATCCCTACGCAGATGTCCTGTTCGGCGGCTCCTGGTCGCTGATGTACACCAACGAGGACCTGTGGGAGCCGTATGTTTCCGCCAACGATGCAAACGTCATCGACGCCTACAAGAACAAGTGCGGCTTCATCACCGGCAATGTGCTGGACGGCAGCGTCCTCATCGTCAACACCGACCTCATCGGTGACATCAAGATCGAGGGCTACGAGGATCTGCTGAACCCGGCCCTGAAGGGCAAGATCGCCACTGCCGACCCCGCCAACTCCTCTTCCGCTTTCGCACACCTGACCAATATGCTGCTTGCAATGGGCGGCTACGAGGACGATAAGGCATGGCAGTACGTCCACGACCTGTTTGAGAATGTGGACGGCAAGATCTGCGAAAGCTCCAGCGGCGTTTACAAGGGAGTTGCCGATGGTGAGTATGTGGTGGGTCTGTCCTATGAGGATCCCTGTGCTCAGCTGGTTCTGGACGGCGCACCTGTCAGGATCGTTTACATGAAGGAGGGTACTGTCTTCCTTCCTGCTTCCGCCACCATCATCAAGGGCGCAAAGAACATGGACAATGCCAAGCTGTTCATTGACTTCATTCTGAGCGAGGAAGTACAGAACATCTGGGGCAGCACCCTGACCAACCGTCCTGTTATGAAGGACGCTGCCACCAACGATGCCATGACCCCGATGGCAGACATCAATGTCATCGAAGAGGACATTCCCTACGTCAGCGCCCACAAGTCGGAGCTGGTGGACAAGTACACTGAGATCTTCACCGATCTGCAGAGCAAGTAATTCAAAGGGCAGCAGGAGGCTAGTATGAGCAGAATATCAGTCAAAGACGCAGTAAAGCGCTACGGGAATAATACGGTCATCCCGGACCTGGATCTGGAGATCGGAGATGGTGAGCTGTTCACCCTGCTGGGTCCCTCCGGCTGCGGCAAGACCACTCTTCTCCGTATGATCGCAGGCTTCAACTCCATTGAGGGCGGCGACATCTTCTTCAACGAGAAGCGCATCAACGATATGGACCCCAGCAAGCGCAACATCGGCATGGTGTTCCAGAACTATGCCATCTTCCCGAACCTCTCCGTCCGGGACAATGTGGCATTCGGTCTGAAAAACCGCAAGGTGGACAAGGCCGAGATCAAGAAGCGGACGGATGAGTTTCTGAACCTGATGCAGATCATGCAGTATGCCGACCGGATGCCCAACCAGCTTTCCGGCGGTCAGCAGCAGCGTGTGTCCATTGCCCGTGCGCTGGCCCGCGGCCCGGCGGTCATCCTGGCCGACGAGCCGACCGGTGCATTGGACTCCCACACCAGCCGCGAAGTTCTGGGAATGCTCCAGGAACTGCACAAGCAGGGCAATACCGTCGTCCTCATCACCCACGACAACTCCATTGCTGTGCAGGCCGAGCGCATCATCCGCCTCGAAGATGGCCGCGTCGTCTACGATGGCGACGCCCACGCACCCGAGGCAGTCGTTCAGCCGAACTTCATGATGGCAGAGCCGAAAGCCGGAGAGGAGGGGACGCAGGCATGATAAAGGAGACCTTCAAACAGGCCGTCCAGAACGTCTTGAGCAACAAAGTCCGCACCTTCCTCACCATGCTGGGCATCATCATCGGCGTCATGGCCGTCATCGTCATCGTCGGCCTCGGCAACGGCATGACCCACATGATGCAGGACTTCTACTCCGACATGGGCAGCGATATTCTGGCCGTCAACATCATGACCGCCAGCACCCGCTCGGTGGAAGTGAACGATGTGTACAGGATCATCAATGAAAAGCCCGAGTATTATAAGGGTCTTTCGCCGATTGCCAGCGCCGGCAGCGACACGCTGCGGGTGGCGGGCGAGAAGTACCGCCGCACCTACATCAGCGGCGTCAACGAAGATTACACGACCATCAACAACTACAAGGTGGCCAAGGGCCGGGGCATCCAGTACACCGATTTGATAGACAACAAGAATATCTGTGTCATCGGCGACTATGTGGACCGCAGGATCTTCGGCGGCAACGGTCTCGGCAGCACCCTCAAGGTAGGCGCCAGCGAGTACCGCATCGTGGGCGTGCTGGAGGGCCGCTCCAGACCCGCCGCCCAGTACGAGGGCGGCAACGACGACATTGTTCTTATCCCCTATACCACCCTGATGAGCGTCAACAACACCAGCAGTGTCAGCCAGTACTATGTGGTCCTGCAGGACGCGGACCACTCGGATGAGGCACAGGAGTATATGCAAAAAAGCATCAAGAAGCTGGTCAGCAAGGACGACTATGTCTACGTCCAGAGCCTGAGTGCGGCAATGGCGCAGATGTCCTCCATGATCAACGTCATGGTGGGCGTCCTGACGGCCATTGCAGGCATCTCGCTGCTGGTCGGCGGCATCGGCATCATGAACATCATGCTGGTGTCCGTCACCGAACGCACCCGTGAGATCGGTATCCGCAAGGCACTGGGCGCACAGGAGAGCACCATCCTGACCCAGTTCGTCGTGGAGGCCGGCGTCACGTCGGCGCTGGGCGGCTGCCTCGGCATCGTGCTGGGCTACGTCGTGTCGGCCATTATCAACCAGATCCTTCCGTATATCCTGACGGATATTACCCTGAACGTCACCCCCTCGGCGGGCGCAGCAGCCATCGCCGTGGGCATCTCCTGCGGCATCGGTGTCCTGTTCGGCTTCCTGCCGGCCCGCCGTGCCGCCAGCCTGAACCCCATCGAAGCACTCAGATATGATTAAGGAGTTTACCATGAAAAAACGATTCCTCGCATTCCTGCTGGCTGTCTGCGTGGCTGTTTCCATGCTGGTGCTGCCCGCCTCTGCGGTCGGCTCCAACGCGGCAGTCCAGACGGCGACGGCACTGGGCGGTCTGACCGCCGGGCAGGCCGGTTCTCTGGGTGCGCCCCTCACTCGTGGGCAGGCGGCCCGCCTCCTCACTGCATTCTCTGCTTACCGCGATACCACCACGGCACAGGGCCGCACCGGCCGCCTCTACAGCGATGTGGACAGCGACTCTCCCTATGCGGTCTACATCCGCACTGCCGTCCAGAACGGCTGGATGACCGGCTACTCCGACGGCAGCTTCCGCCCGGACAACACCGTCACGCTGGAAGAAGCCTGCACCATGGCGCTGCGCCTGCTGGGCTATGATGTGGCAAAGCTGGGCGGTACCTTCCCCACAGCTCAGCTCAGCAAGGCCGGCGCACTGGGCCTGCGCAATGAGATCAATGCCCGTCAGGGCGAGACTCTGACCCTCGAGCAGGGCACCATGCTCTTCTACAACGCCCTCACCGCTATGAACGGCAGCGGTCAGGTCTACGCCTCCACCCTGGGCTTTGCCGTGAACAACGGCCAGGTGGACATCTCTTCGGTCCTGCTGGACAACGTCAAGGGTCCCTTCGTGGCAGATGCTTCCACCGTCCTGCCCTTCGCCCCGGCGGCCATCTACCGCAACGACGAAGTCACCACCTCTGCGGCCCTCTCTCCCTATGATGTCTACTATTATAACGAGAGCGCCCGCACCGTCTGGCTCTACAACAAGCGCGCCGCAGGCCGCGTGACGGCGGTCTCGCCCTCGGCCAGCGCTCCGACCTCTGTGACCGTGGCCGGCGTCAGCTACACCATCGCCTCGCCCTCTGTGGCCTACCAGCTGTCCTCCCTGTCCGGCGGCGGCGTGGGCCAGGTGGTCACTCTGCTGCTGGGCATGAACGATGCGGCTGTCTCCGTCCTCACCGGCGACGCGGCAGACGCTGTGTTCTACGGCGTGGTCCAGTCCTCATCCCGCACCCTTGTGGAGACGAACAGCGCTGAGGTGCAGCAGGCTGTCTCGGTCATGTGTACCGACGGCACCGCCCGCACCGTCAATGTGAACAATAAGCTCAATTTCCCGGCCGGCAAGCTGGTGGAGATCAGCGTGGACGGTGACGGCGAACGCGTCCAGTCCATCTCGCCCCGCTCGACCAGCGGCACCGTCAGCGCCGACGGCACCGCGCTGGGCGACACCCCGTTTGCAGACAACGTGCAGATCATTGATACGACGTCGGAGGGTGTGGCTGGGGCAGTTCGCCCCAGCCGCCTATCGGGGGTAACTCTGAGCGAAAGCGACATCCGCTACTACACCACCAATTCCGCGGGCCAGATCGACCGGGTCATCCTCGACGATGTGACCGGTGACCTGTGGGAGTACGCTGCGCTGGATTCTGTCCGCCGCCTGACGGACGAAGCCGCCAAGAAGATCGACAAAAAGATCAGCGACAAGGCACAGGACGCCGCAAGAGAGGCCGCAGGCCTCCCCGCTGCGACCACCAAGGCAGCCAAGACCGATGAGGAGACCTTCCAGGATGTGAAGAACATCCTTTTCCCCAGCACCAGCGATGTGCTCTACGGCCTCATCGACGGCAGCGTCGTCAGCTCTACCTGGAACACCCTTACCGGCAAGACGGACCAGCTGTTCAGCTATGTGCTCCGCCGCACCGGCGACAGCGTGGGCGGTACGCTGGGCGACTTCCTCAACTATCTGGGTGAGGGCGCGACCTATGTCTGCTACTCCGGCGGCAAGCAGGTGGCCTACAGCACCGCCACCAAGTACCCCATTATCGCAGGCGGCATCGCCATCGGCCGTTCTGCTGACGGCAAGACCATCAACCGGATGCTCCAGCTCTCGCCGGTAGTCATCGATAAGCTGGGCGCAGCTTCGGTCATGAGCGGCGACAAGCGCTATGAGACCGCCGACGATATGCAGGTGTATCTGTGGTCGAACGGCCAGTATTTCGCCACCTCGCTGCCCAAGATCAACACCGAGGATTATAAGCTCATCGGCTGGTACGACAACTTCGGCTGCGCAGGCGGAAAGAAGATCCGTATCCTTGTGGCCGTCAAGACGAACTGAGCCTGAAATTTTCCAATCACAGAACAGCAGCCTCGCGGCAGATGAAGCGGGGCTGCTGTTTTATTACGCTGCAAATTTGCTGTTGAATTTTACAGCGCATCTGTTATACTAGACTTGAAAGGAGCTGATCTTATGCCGAACATCAAACCTATTTCCGATTTGAGAAACTATACCGAGGTGCTGCGGGATGTCGAGGAAGGGGCACCGGTCTTTCTGACCAAGAATGGCCGCGGCCGGTACGCTATCGTGGATATGCACGATTATGAAAAGACACAGGCTACCATCCGGCTCATGAACGAAATTGCCAAGGGCCGCCGTTCAGGGGAGACGGAGGGTTGGCTGACGCTGGAGGCCGTAGAGAAAAATCTCGGAATTGCCGATGAATAAAGTGATAGTAGCACCGAAAGCACAAGGTGATCTTTTAGAGATTCGGGATTATATTTCGGATGAGTTGCAAAATACAGCTGCGGCTAAAAAGGCAGTGGCTAAAATTACAAAGAAAATTCGGATATTGCAGGAACATGCATTGATGGGAGCGCCGTTAGCCTCCGTCTCCGACGCAAACAGTGACGAGAGGTTTCTGGTCAGCGGAAGCTATCTGATCCTTTACCATGTGAATGGCAGTGATGTGTTCATCGACCGTGTGCTTTACGGGCGCAGAGACTATCTGCGGGTGCTGTTTGGAGACAGCATCAAAGAGGAAACCGAATAAGCTGTCGGG
>OKTB01001033.1_pt1 | contig 12202 bp, 13 predicted proteins | sample 1606131 | NCBI WGS metagenome assembly OKTB01 (sample SAMEA3879518, study PRJEB24766) | human gut metagenome | biome: human-associated habitat; feature: feces | place: USA | collected 1985/1987
CTCGCGGCCATAGTTGCCAAGGCAGACCAGCAGCCATTCCGGCGAGCCCAATTTTTTGAAAATCATAATCACTATCCTCAATGCTTCCCCGACCGGGGGGAAATTTTCTTTCCGCGCGGGCGCGGAGGGAACTGCGGCGCAAAGCGCCGCCGGTCAAAAGGGAGGGGGTATTCTCTTCGGAAGAGAATACCCCCTTTTCGTTGCAGTATTTCCGCGCTGCGCAAAAGGCCGTGCTTTCGTGCGGCAGGCCAAAGCAAGCTTTTCTCGCCGATCCGCTCGGGTCAGTTGAAGAGCTTTGCGATGGAGATCTCCTGATAGGTGCGCTCGATCGCCTCGGCGAACATGGGCGCAACGGTCAGGTACTTGATGCGGGACTTAGCAAGCTCATCGTCGCCGACGGGGGCGGGAATGGTGTCGAGCAGAGCGAGCTCCTCGATGTTGCTGTTGGCAAGACGCTCGAGCGCGGGGCCGGAGAGGACGCCGTGGGAAGCGCAGGCGTAGACCTTCTTCGCGCCGCCGACCTCAACGATGGCCTTGGCAGCGTTGCAGAGGGAACCGGCAGTATCGACCATATCGTCGAAGAGGATGCACTCCTTGCCGGCAACGTCGCCGATGACGTTCATGACTTCGCACTGGTTGGCCTTCTGGCGGCGCTTATCGACGATGGCGAGATTCATGTGCAGCTTCTGGGCGAAGGTACGGGCGCGGGCGACGGAGCCGACGTCGGGGGAGACGACGACCATGTCCTCGCAGGCGGAGCCGAACTTCTTGGCGTAGTAGTCGACGAAGATGGGGTTGCCGAAGAGGTTATCCACGGGAATGTCGAAGAAGCCCTGGATCTGGTTGGCGTGCAGGTCCATCGTCAGCACGCGGTCAACACCGGCGGCGACGAGCATGTTGGCGACGAGCTTGGCGGAGATGGGGTCACGGCTCTTGGCCTTGCGGTCCTGACGGGCATAGCCGAAGTAGGGCATGACGGCGGTGATGCGGCCGGCGGAAGCGCGGCGGCAGGCATCGACCATGATAAGAAGCTCCATCAGGCTGTCGTTGACGGGCTTGCAGGTGGACTGAACGAGGAACACGTCGCTGCCGCGCACGGTCTCGTACAGGGAGACGGAAGCCTCGCCGTCAGCGAAGCTCTTGACCTCGCTCTCGCCGAGCTTGGTGCCGATGATCCTGCAGATGTCAGCTGCCAGTTTGGGGTTTGCGTTGCCGGTGAAAATCTTGATGTCCTTACCGTGAGAGATCATGTTGAAGTACTCCTCTTGTTTATTGATAAATTTATGAAGTTACTTTTTTCCGTGCGCTGCGCGCCACGTCACCGCCCAGCCGGGCTTGTTGACCTGGCGGGAACGCGCCAGCGCAAGGGAGTCCGCGGGCACCTCGTCGGTGATGGTGGAGCCGGCGGCGATGTAGCTGCCGCTGCCGACCGTGACGGGCGCGATGAGGTTGGTGTTGCAGCCGATGAAGGCGTCATCGCCGATCGTGCAGCGGAATTTTTTAAAGCCGTCGTAATTCGTCGTCACCGTGCCGCAGCCGAAGTTGATGCGCTCGCCGCAGTCGCTGTCGCCAACGTAGGTCAGGTGCGAGATCTTCGTGCCGTTGCCGATGACGCTGTTTTTGATCTCGACAAAGTCGCCGACCTTGACATGGTCGCCGATCGTCGAATTCGGGCGCACATAGGCAAACGGCCCCACGTTCGTGTGGCTGCCGACGCGGCTTTCGTTGAGCTGCGAGGCGTTGACTTCCGTCTCGTCGCCGATCACGCAGTCGCGGATCATGGTGTTCGGGCCGATGGTGCAGTTTTTCCCGATGACCGTCCTGCCGCGCAGGATCGTGCCGGGGAGAATGACCGTGCCGCTGCCGATGGTCACGCGGGGATCGATGTAGGTGTTGTTCGCGTCCATGATGGAAACGCCCGCGGCGAAATGCTTGTCGGCGATCTTGCGGCGGCACATATCCTGGGCGCTCCGGATCTCCTCATCGTCGCCCACGGGAAGAAAGCCTTTTGTGATCTCCGCCCCCTTGGGGAAGGCGGCAAATGCGCCGTGCTCTTTGAGTACCTTGCAGCACTCCGCGGCCTCCGCAGAGTAGACCGCGCCGCCGGAAAACACGCCCACGGGCAGCACCGCGCCGTTGACGATGAGCACGCTGCCCTTTTCGCCCTTGAGGAGCTTCAGCAGTTCCTCCCCGTGCTTCGCCCCGTCAACATAGGTGACGTCGGCCTGCTCGGGGATATAAGGGCGCATGATGTCGTGCGCGCGCACGTCAGAGACAATGAAAAACCGCTCGACACCTTGCCCCATCAGTTCTTCGACCATCCACGTGAGAATGGGGCAGAACAAAATGGGTCTGAGCATCAGCGGCGTTTTTTCTTTTGTCAGGGTCATATCGTCCGGCATAAAGAGAACGGCCAGCTTCTGATCCATTGGGGTTCATCTCCCTTCTCCACTTCACTTGCAGTGTATTAACGCCATTATAGCAAAGCTGCCCGAAAAATCCACCTTTTCTCACAAAAAAAACAAAAATTTTTTAATTCGCGGCCTTCACTTTCACATTTTAGAAATTTCGTTTCAAAAGGCTGCTTTTTTGGTTGAATTCGCAATATTTTTGCGGTACAATGATAAAACTTTCGCGTGGAGGAGGTGCTGTCATGCTGAATATCGTGCTCGTCGAGCCGGAGATCCCGCAGAATTGCGGCAATATCGCGCGTACCTGTGCCGCTACGGGAGCGCACCTGCACCTCGTAAAGCCCCTCGGGTTCGATATTTCCGACCGTGCGGTCAAGCGCGCGGGACTGGATTACTGGCATCTGGTGGATATCAGCGTGTATGAAAATCTGGCGGACCTTTTTGCAAAACACCCCGAAGCGGAAAACGACTGTTGGCTCGCAACGACCAAAGCGCCCCGGGACTATTGCCAGGCAGAGTTTCGCGACGGCTGCTGGCTCTTCTTCGGAAAAGAGACGGCGGGCCTGCCGGAGAATTTCCGCAAGGCGCACTATGAGCGCTGCATCCGCCTGCCGATGCGTGCGGAGGCGCGCAGCCTGAACCTTTCCAACTCCGTGGCGATCCTGACGTATGAGGCGCTGCGGCAGACAGACTTTCCCGGGCTCAAGCATGAGGGAGAGATGCTGGAAACCCCGTAGGGAAACGGTTTCGTTTCAAAATGAGTAACCAAATCGTATGTGTACATTATGAGGAGGAAACAATATGAATTATAATAAGAGAACGGTTTGCGATGTAGACGTGAGCGGTAAGAAGGTGCTGCTGCGCTGCGATTTCAACGTTCCCCAGGACAAGGAGACCGGCGCGATCACTTCGGATAAGCGTATCGTGGCGGCGCTGCCGACCATTCGGTACCTGCTCGACCACGGCGCGGCCGTGATCGCCTGCTCCCACCTCGGAAAGCCCGAAGCAAAGTTCGACAAGTGGGTCAAAAAGCAGACGGAAAAGGGCAAGGATCCCGCAACGCTCACGGAGGAAAAGTGGAAAAAGTCCCTTGAAAAGCTGACGCTCGCCCCTGTGGCAGAGCATCTTTCAAAGCTCTTGGGCAAGCCCGTCATCTTCGCCCACGACGTCGTCGGTGAGGACGCGAGAGCCAAAGCTGCGGCGCTCAAGGGCGGCGAGATCATGCTGCTTGAAAATACCCGCTTCGAGCCGGGCGAAACAAAGAATGATCCCGCGCTTGCCAAGGCCCTCGCCTCCATGGCGGAGCTGTATGTGTCCGACGCGTTCGGCACGGTGCACCGCGCCCACGCCTCCACCGCGGGCGTAGCGGCGTATCTTCCCGCCGTGTCCGGTTTCCTCGTTGCCAAGGAGCTTGAGGTCATGGGCAAGGCGCTCGACGATCCCAAGCGCCCGTTCGTCGCCGTGCTCGGCGGCGCGAAGGTCAGCGACAAGATCGCCGTCATCAATAACCTCCTCGACAAGGCCGACACCGTCATCATCGGCGGCGGCATGGCCTACACCTTCTCCAAGGCGCAGGGCGGCGAGATCGGCAAGTCCCTTTTGGAAGAAGACAAGTGCGCCTACGCGCTCGAAATGATCGAAAAGGCCAAAGAAAAGGGCGTCAAGCTCCTGCTGCCGGTCGATACCGTCGCGGCGACGGAGTTTGCCGCCGACGCGGAGCCCCACGTCGTCGACGCGATGCACATTCCCGCCGATATGATGGGTATGGACATCGGCCCTGAGACCATCGAACTTTTCTGCAAAGCGACGCAGGGCGCGGGCACGATCGTCTGGAACGGCCCCATGGGCGTTTTTGAGTTCCCCGCTTTTGCAAACGGCACCAAGGCCATGGCCAAGGCGCTCGCCGAGAGCGGCGCGGTCACCATCATCGGCGGCGGCGACAGCGCGGCGGCTGCCGAGCAGCTCGGCTTTGCCGACAAGATCACACACATCTCCACCGGCGGCGGCGCGTCGCTCGAGTTCCTTGAAGGCAAGGAGCTTCCGGGCGTTGCCTGCCTTCTGGACAAGTGAGAAAAATCATCATTGATTTTCAAATATTCGCATAGATCTTAGACTTAGACAGTAACAGGAGAAAAGACCCACCATGAATCGCAGATACCGTAAAACCATCATTGCAGGCAACTGGAAAATGAACAAGACCCCCAGCGAGACCAAGGCCTTTGCCGAACAGTTCAAGGCCATTCTTCCCAAGACCAAGTGGTGCGACATCGTCGTGTGTGTGCCCGCCGCCGACCTGAGTGCCGCCGTGCGCGCTTTCAAGGACAGCCGCATTGCCGTGGGCGCGCAGAACGTTTACTTTGAAAAGAGCGGCGCCTACACCGGTGAAATTTCGGCCGATATGCTCGCTGATCTCGGCGTGCGCTATGTTATCGTCGGTCACAGCGAGCGCCGCGCCCTCTTCGGCGAGACCGATGAGATCGTCAACAAGAAAGTACATGCCGCGCTGAGCGCCGGCCTGAATCCCATCATTTGTGTGGGCGAGAGCCTGAATCAGCGTGAGATGGGCGTGACGATGGAGCTCATCGCCCTTCAGGTGAAGAGCGCCCTTGCCGGTGTGAGCGCCGAGCAGATGCGCCGCTGCGTCATTGCCTATGAGCCCATCTGGGCGATCGGCACGGGCAAAACCGCCACGGGCGAGCAGGCTGCCGAGGTCTGCACCTATATCCGCGCGCTGATCCGCGCACAGTACGGCGCGCGCGTCGCCCGCAGCGTGACCATTCAGTACGGCGGCTCGATGAAGGGCTCGAATGCCCACGAGCTGCTCTCGCACGAGGATATCGACGGCGGCCTGATCGGCGGCGCGTCGCTCGAACCCAATTCGCTGATGGAGATCGTTCACGCCGCTAACCAGGATTGACAGGAAAAGGAGAGAGCAGCTTATGAATAAAGCTCCGACCACATTGATCATTATGGACGGCTTCGGTCTGTCCAACGATACCGTCGGCAACGCGGTGCGCGCTGCCAACACCCCCGTGCTCGACGGTCTTTTTTCCGAGTATGCCCACACGACGCTCAAGGCCTCCGGCCTTGACGTGGGTCTGCCCGACGGGCAGATGGGCAACAGCGAGGTCGGTCACACCAACATCGGCGGCGGCCGCGTCGTGTTCCAGGATCTGCCGCGCATCACCCGTTCCATCGAGGACGGCACATTTTTCGAAAACCCCGCCTACAACAAGGCGATGGACGACTGCCTTGCAAAAGGCTCGGCGCTGCATCTTTACGGTCTGCATTCCGACGGCGGCGTGCACTCCACGCTCGACCACCTCTATGCGCTCTTAAAGATGGCGCACATCAAGGGCTTAAAGCGCGTGTATATCCACGCCTTCCTCGACGGGCGCGACACGCCCCCGACCTCCGGCCGCGACTTTGTCGCAAAGACCATGGAAAAGTGCCGTGAGATCGGCGTCGGCAAGATCGCGACCGTCATGGGCCGCTACTACGCGATGGATCGCGACAAGCGCTGGGACCGCCTGGAGAACGCTTACGACGCGCTCGTTTACGGCGAGGGCGTGCAGGATCCCGACCCGATCCACGCCATTGAGGAGAGCTACAAAAACGGCGTGACGGACGAATTCGTCGAGCCGGTCGTCTGCGACAAGGACGGCATGATCTCCGACAACGACTCGGTCATCTTCTTCAACTACCGCCCCGACCGCGCCCGCGAGATCACGCGCGCTTTTGTCGACCCCGCGTTCGACGGCTTCAAGCGCGAGTATTTTCCGCTGACCTATGTGTGCAACACCGAGTACGACGCCACGATGCCGAACGTGCTGGTCGCCTTCCCGCGCATCAGCGTGAAAAACGGCCTTGGCGAGTACCTCAGCAAGATGGGCATGACGCAGCTGCGCATCGCCGAGACCGAGAAGTACGCCCATGTCACGTTCTTCTTCAACGGCGGCGAAGAGACAGTCTATAAAGGCGAGGACAGAATCCTCATCGACTCCCCCGACGTTGCGACCTATGACCTCAAGCCCGAGATGAGCGCATATGAAGTCACCGACACGCTCGTTGAGAAGATAAACGAGGACATCTACGACGCGATAATCCTCAACTTCGCAAACTGCGACATGGTCGGTCACACCGGCGTGTTCGACGCGGCCGTTAAGGCTGTTGAGGCTGTTGACGCCTGCGTGGGCAGACTTGTTGACCTTGTAGCGTCCAAGGGCGGCGTAACGCTCATCACAGCGGACCACGGCAACGCCGACCGCATGATAGGCGACGACGGCAAGCCCTTCACCCCGCACACGACGAACCCCGTTCCGTTCGTTGTTGTCGGCTATCCCTGCAAGCTCCGCGAGGGCGGCAAGCTCGGCGACATAGCGCCGACCATGCTCGAGATAATGCATCTCCCGCAGCCTCCGCAGATGACCGGCAAGAGCCTGATAGAGAAGTAAAAAAATATAACCCCGGAGTTTTCAAAAAGCTCCGGGGTTTTTTCACAGCTTTATCTGTCTGTAGGCGATATGCTCGCGGTCATAGGTATAGGTTATGTGCAGGATTCCGTCCCGCTCGGTTATCGCGGGATAGGAGAACTCGCCGCCCTCTCTGTCCTCAAGGTCTTTCCGCCGTCCTCCGAGACTAATAAATCGAGCGGCGAACGGCTGCCCCAATTCTTCTTCACCGGGTTGCACACGAGGTAAAGCTTCCCGTTTTCGGCTCCGACAAGGTCGATGCCGCTGTTGTTATTGGGCAGTTTCGTGCGGTAAGCCATGCACCAGGTCTCGCCCTCATCGGAAGAATCGCTGCGGTATATCCTGCCGCGCGAGGTTCTTGTCAGCATATGCACGCCGCCGTCCTCGCTCTGCCACAGAGTCGGCTGAATCATCGGAACATAAAAGCCCCTCAGGGACTTTGTCGGCACGGTGCGCATCCGCTTCCAGGTGCGGCAGTCGTCATCCGAGATATCAACAAAGCAGACCCAGAGCGTGTTTCTCTCATCCGAGGCGGGCGCTATTACTCTGCCGCTTCTGAGTCTTATCGGCTTATTCTTGACGGGTCCTCTGCCTCCGCCGATGTCTTCGGGCACGAGCTCGGCGGGCTCAGTCCAATCGACTCCGTTATCGGAGAGCGAAAAATATGTTTTCCACATCGGTATCTTCTTGCCGACCTTGAAAAAAAGTATGATTTTTCCGTCCTCGCGCTCAAAGAGCACGGGGTTCCAGTGCGGAACCTTCACGTCCGCGCTGACCCTCACGGGCTCGCTCCAGCCGTTCTCGCCGCGCACGCTCGTCAATATGTCGACGTCGTCCGCGCTCTCCTTGGTGCCGGCAAACCATGCGGCAACGACTCGGCCGTCGGCAAGCGGCAGGACAGTTGATGCGTGGCAGCTCGCCGTCGGTTTGTTTTCAAATATAAATTCCCTGATATTTTCCAAAGCTTATCCCTTACCTTAACTTTTTTACTGCTATAATTATAGGTTCAAAAAGCCGGGAATGTCAACCGCCGACGGAAAAAACAAAGCTTTTAAAAACAATATTTTTCATTTATCGAACCGTTTTGCCTTTTTACGGCGATTTCTCTAAAACTTTATCTCAATCATTGACAGTATTGCCATTAAATGGTATAATATAGTCGAAATAGGGTTTAGAGTATTCGGGAGGTTAAAAAAATGGAATCATTGGGCATCGTCAGAAAAATCGACGAGACCGGGCGCATCGTGCTGCCGAAGGATTTCAGGCGCAGACTGGCGCTTGAACCCAACGCGGACGCGGTGGAGCTCTTTGCGGACGGGGATCAGATAATCATCCGCAAATATGCCGCGCGCTGCATTTTCTGCGGCTCGTCAGACGACACTTTCGAGTTCGCGGGCAAGCGTGTTTGCAAGGACTGCTCGTCAAGGCTCAGCGAGGTTATCCGTCTGCAGAGCAAGTAAAAACGAAGCAAAAATCCGTTGACTGCAAAGCCGACGGATTTTTCTTTTTATATTATAAAAAGCGCTCATATATCAAATCACCGCGCCTCTTGCATATCGTCTTTTTGGCAAAAAGCCTTCAAATCTATTGACTTGATTCTATAATCATGATATATTGACCTTGAAGCTATATGGGTGTAGGGCTTAAAAAGGGGGATTTATTCCGCGGCAAAGGAATTTTGATGCAGCCGACAGTTTCAAATCGAAAAACATATAATCCGCAACGGTTTTGAAGGAGGTCACAATATGTCTGAAAATCCAAACAACGTAACCGCTCCCGTCAACAACACCGCTCCCGTTTCCCAGCTCAGAACAAACAGAGGGCTCGCAAAATTCATCATCCTGTCAATATTGACCCTCGGCATCTACTCGCTTGTCGTTTTTGCCCACATCTCCGAAGAGACGAACGTCGTATGCAGCCGCTATGACGGTCAGAAAACCATGAACTACTGGCTGTTGGTTTTCATCGTCGGCCCGCTTACCCTCAGCATAGCCTTCCTCGTTTGGCATCATAAGCTCTGCACAAGAATCGGCAACGAGCTTAAACGCCGCGGACTTGACTGCAAGTTCGGCGCAGGCGATTTCTGGGGCTGGGGCATACTCGGCTCACTCATCGTTGTCGGTCCGTTAGTGTTCACCTATAAGCTCTTCAAGGCAATGAACACTCTCAATGCGGACTTCAACGAAAAAGGCTGATATCACATTCTCAACTCCCCCTTTAAAATTTTCAGCCGTTACACAAAAATATAAGTAAAAATCCGTCGACTGAAAAGCCGACGGATTTTTATGTCTCGCAAGCCCGCGTCCATATCATAAAGAGACGCCGACATTAGAGGAACATTTGAAAGACATAGAACCGACCTATGGCTCACAGGTCGGTTTTTTGTTATTGCAAGTTCTGTAAAAGTGCGTTTATCGACGCGATTGCCGTTCAGGCACTCGGCACAGCTATAGGCTCCGATGGGTTCCCGTGCAAAGCGACGGTTACTCCCAGTCCTTCCATATCTCCGGGCAATAGCCGACCGTCGCCTGCCTGCCGTTTCGGACTATCGGGGTCTTGAAAAGCTCCGGGTGCTCGAACAACTTTTCCTCTTTGTCCTCGTCGTGCGCGAGATATTTAATAAATTGCTGCTCATAGGCCTTGCTTTTCTCGTCGAACAATTTGTCCATGCCGCCGACGGCTTTTTTGACAGAGGCATATTCGCCGCGGCTCATGCCGTATTTTGCGACGTCGATGAGCTGATATTTTATTCTGCGCTCCTTGAACCAGCGCTCGGCTTTTTTCGTATCGAAGCATTTGGCTTTTCCGAATATCTGTATGTTCATATATAGACTCCTTTTTCTCTTGTATCCGAGGACAATTATATGATAAAATATATATGTTGTAAAGTATGCAAGGGAGATTTGGCTTTGAAGATGGATATGCCGAAAAATGTTGATACCGCGATAGGCCTGCTGCAGTCGGCGGGCTTTGAGGCATATGCCGTGGGCGGGTGCGTGCGCGATACGCTGCTCGGAAAAACGCCTAATGACTGGGATATAACATCCTCTGCGTCTCCCGAGGAAACAAAAGCGGTGTTCGCGGACTTTCACTGCATAGATACCGGGATAACGCACGGCACCGTAACCGTCATAGCGGACGGAGAACCGCTCGAAATAACGACCTTCCGGCTCGACGGCGAATATGAGGATAACCGCCACCCGAAGAGCGTCACTTTTACCTCCGTTCTCGGCGAGGATCTCGGCAGGCGGGATTTCACGGTAAACGCCATGGCCTACAGCCGAAAAACCGGCACGGTCGATCTTTTCGGCGGGCGGGATGACCTCAAAAACGGAATAATCCGCTGCGTCGGCGACCCGGACAGGCGCTTCAACGAGGACGCGCTGCGAATCCTGCGCGCCCTGCGCTTTGCCTCGACGCTCGACTTTGAGATAGAGCCGTTGACCGCACAGAGCCTGATAAATAACCGCGCCCTGCTCGGCAACATCTCCGAGGAGAGGATAGCAAAGGAGCTGATAAAGCTCGTCTGCGGGAAAGGCGCGCGGCGTATACTCACGGATTTTGCCCCCGTGCTCTTTGAAATTTTGCCGGAGCTTCGCCCGATGTATAAGAACGGGCACGACAATCCGCACCACTGCTACGACATCTACGAGCATACGCTCATAGCGCTCGAGAATATCGACCCCGAGCCGCCGCTGCGCTTTGCGATGCTCCTGCACGACTGCGGCAAGCCCGCCGTCAAGATTTTCGACGAAAACGGCGTAGCGCATTTCTACGGACATCAGCGGGTGAGCGCGGAGATATCGGCGCAGATATTGGCGCGGCTCAAGGTGTCGAACAGATTCAGAGACGAGGTGCTGTTCCTTGTCAGCAACCACGACCGCTGGGAGCTCTATGAAAACACTGACAAAATGCCGCGCTACCTCTCGAAATTCGGCTTTGACGGCGTGACCAAGCTGCTCAAGGTCATGCGCGCCGACGTGCTCGCGCAGTCACCCGAATACAGATACAGATTAGAGCAGATATCGGCTGCAAATGAGGCAGCAAAAGCCTTGGCGGCTCAGGAACCGTGCCTGTCGCTGCGCGAGCTTCAGATAAACGGGCGGACTCTCATGGATGTCGGTATTCCGCAGGGCAGGCAGCTCGGCGCGGTGCTCGCACAGCTGCTCGACGAGGTCATAGACGGAGTGACTAAAAATACGCAGGAGGCTCTCACGGCGCGCGCGAGGGAAATATACGGAGAGATGAAGTAAATAAAGCCGCTGCAGGGGGAGCCTTATTAGTCTGTTATGTGCTCTGCAAGTTTCGATTTTCATTCTTTTGCCGTTAAATAAATTAGAACCGACTGCAACGATATGTGCGGTCGGTTATCGATTTATGGCTTATAACGCGTTTGGGGGCTTTTCAATCTGCACAAGCGCGTCTGTCTGCCGATTTCATACGCTTGCGGTCGTAGACCTTTCGGCTGCGGACGACTCGGGTCACGGGTGAAATGCCGTTCCATGAACCGCGCTTGGACGAATAGAATTTGCGTCTCTCTTTCTTGCTCTGCTTCGAGAGCGGAATAAGCTTTTCCATTTTTTCTTTTCCCCTTTCCCTTTTGCTTAAAAATTTTTGCCCGATATTTAAAGTTTTTCTTGCATTTTTTCACTCTTTCTGTTATTCTCTAATATCACTCTTTAAGGAGGTACCGATATGAGTGCGAAATGCTTTCCCGTAATCGACCTCGTCGCTACGGGCAACAACATCCGCCGCCTGCGCATTGAGCGCGGACTGACCGTTCGGGATATTCAGAGCTATTTCGGCTTTGAAGAGCCCAGAGCCGTCTATAAATGGCAAAACGGCGAGAGCCTGCCGACCGTAGATAACCTCTACGCGCTCGGAAATCTCCTCGATGTGCCGATGGACGGGATACTGGTCCCCGTCGGAAAAACCGATAATTTCAGCGAGCAGCAGGATGAGCCCTGCTGCTCAAGTCATTTTTATGCCCGGCTGCCGCAGATGCGCCGAAACGCGGAGGCTGCCTGATCAATTTTGCGACACGCCTACAAGCGCCGAAGCGCCGTGAGCGAGCCGCGAAAAAGCCTGCGGCTTTGTCCGTCGAAACGGTAAAATCAAAATATTCATTATGGCGTAAGAGAGAATGACGGCGGGAGAGTTGCGGCAGCGCGAAAAATGCAAGAGCAAAAAGCGCGGCTCGAAACGTATTATATTAAATAATATATGTCGGGTTTTTCCGGATATCCGGAAATCAAAACGTGCAGCGTTACAGTTCATCTGCACCTGAACCGATCGGCATTCCCCCGTTCCGACACACCC
>OKTB01001049.1_pt1 | contig 12071 bp, 10 predicted proteins | sample 1606131 | NCBI WGS metagenome assembly OKTB01 (sample SAMEA3879518, study PRJEB24766) | human gut metagenome | biome: human-associated habitat; feature: feces | place: USA | collected 1985/1987
GCTGTCAAAGCGGTTGCGCAGGCTGTTAAAAGAGGCAGAGTAGGGCTGAAAGATCCAAACCGTCCGATTGGCTCATTCCTTTTTCTTGGACCGACCGGTGTAGGCAAAACAGAACTTTCAAAGGCACTTGCGGAAGCTGTGTTTGGCAGTGAGCAGGCAATGATCCGTGTTGACATGTCAGAATATATGGAGAAACATTCTGTTTCTAAGATGATCGGATCCCCTCCGGGATATGTCGGTCATGAAGAAGGTGGACAACTCAGTGACCAGGTGCGTACACATCCATATTCCGTGATTCTGTTTGATGAGATTGAGAAAGCACATCCGGATGTATTCAATGTACTTCTTCAGGTGCTGGATGATGGGCATATTACAGATTCTCAGGGAAGAAAGGTCGATTTCTCCAATACAGTGATCATCATGACTTCCAATGCCGGTGCAAAAGCAATTGTTGAACCGAAGAAACTTGGGTTTGCGACAAAAGAAGATCCGGCGAGTGATTATAAGAAGATGAAGCAGAATGTGATGGACGAAGTGAAACAGATCTTCCGTCCGGAATTCCTGAACCGAATTGATGAGATTATTGTATTCCATTCACTCGGCAAAGAAGAGATGAAGAAAATCGTTTCTTTGTTATGCAATCAGTTTACTAAACGTCTGGAATCACAGATGAATATTCATCTGAAACTGCGTGAATCTGCGAAGGCTCTCATTGTGGAGAAAGGAACGGATGCGAAGTACGGAGCAAGACCACTGCGCCGTGCATTGCAGACAGAACTGGAGGATAAGCTGGCAGATGCGATCCTGAACGGAGAGATTCAGGAAGGGGATCATGTGGCAGCAGGAGCATCCAAAAAGGGAATTCATTTTGTGAAGACAGAATCTTAAAATCACATCGAATTGTAAATGTGAAGAATAAATAAAATCTATAGAAAAACTATTTTAAGTAGTATATAATAGGAACATATATATACCCAGGAGGAAATTAAAAATGGCAACAGTGAAAGAATTATTGCGTGCAGAGAACGACGGAACATTAAGCTTTGGAGATTACACTCTTGCATCCAAGACAAAGAAGGACGGATTTGAATTTAAAGGAGATCTTTATAAAGTAAAGACATTTGCGGAGATTACAAAGCTGGAGAAAAATGGAATGTTCGTTTATGAGTCTGTTCCGGGAAGTACAGTAGAGAACTTCAAAGAGACAGAAACAGAAGTTGAGTTCACCGTTTCCGCACCGGAAGACGTACAGTTTACATTGGAACTTGAGCCAGAGAGCGAATATGAAGTATTTATCGCCGGAGAGTCTGCAGGTAAGATGGGAACAAACTTAAGCGGAAAATTAAGTGTAAGTGTTGAACTTAACGCAGATCAGAGTGCTGCAATCAAAGTTGTCAAATGCTAATCAGTCAGATTCGGATAGAAACAAGAGTAGTGTAAAAACAGAGGGAAAGGAATTGCAAGATGCGCCTTTCCCTTTTCTAATCTATAAACCTGGCAAGCTGTATTACGCTTGCTTCGAACAGAAAGGAAATTATGAATGGCAAAAGGAAAGAAAACAGTTTACTTCTGTCAGAATTGTGGGCATGAGGAAGCGAAGTGGCTCGGTCAGTGTCCAATGTGTAAGGAATGGAATACATTTGTCGAGGAGAGAATTGACAGTGGCATCACGAAAGGAACGACGGTAGCAGCCAGAGCGGTGAATGAAGCGAAAGTGGTTCCAATCACAGACGTTTCCGCGGATGATGATACAAGGAATAAGACTGGAATTAAAGAATTAGACAGGGTTCTTGGTGGTGGGATCGTGCCGGGGTCACTCGTTCTGGTAGGAGGAGATCCGGGAATTGGAAAATCAACTTTGCTCTTGCAAGTCTGCCAGAGGATGGCGAAGCAGCAGAAGATTTTATATATTTCAGGTGAAGAGTCTCAGACTCAGATCAAGCTTCGTGCAAACCGTATGGGTGAATTCAGCCAGAATCTGTTGCTTTTGTGTGAGACGAATCTGGGGATTATCCGCAGCGTGATCGAGAAAGAGAAGCCGGAGCTTGTGATCATTGATTCCATCCAGACGATGTACAGTGAAGATGTGAATTCCGCACCGGGAAGTGTCTCCCAGGTCCGTGAGTCTACGAATGTATTTATGCAGCTGGCGAAGGGACTATGTATCCCAATCTTCATTGTTGGCCATGTGACAAAAGAAGGAACCGTGGCTGGTCCGCGTGTGCTGGAACATATGGTGGATACGGTACTTTATTTTGAAGGAGATCGTCATGCATCTTACCGAATCCTCAGAGCCGTGAAGAATCGTTTTGGCTCTACGAATGAGATCGGTGTCTTTGAGATGAGACAGAATGGACTTGTAGAAGTAGAGAATCCATCCGAATATATGCTGAGTGGAAAACCGGAGAATGCATCCGGTTCTGTTGTAGCCTGTTCGATGGAGGGAACACGCCCAATTCTTCTGGAGATTCAGGCACTAGTTGCAAGAACGAACTTTGGTATGCCGAGAAGAACTGCAGCAGGAACAGATTATAATAGGGTGAATCTTCTGATGGCAGTACTTGAAAAACGACTTGGTATGAATCTTGGAAATTGCGATGCTTATGTAAATATTGCGGGCGGAATCAAGATGAATGAGCCGGCAATCGATCTCGGAATCGTGATGGCACTTGTGTCAAGTTACCGGAATCGTCCGATTGATGAAAAAACGATCGTGTTCGGTGAGGTTGGTCTGAGTGGTGAGGTACGTGCGGTGAATATGCCGGAGCAGCGGGTGGCTGAGGCGAAGAAGCTTGGATTCGAGACGTGTATCCTTCCGGAAGTGTGCATGAAGACGGTGAAGGATGTTAAGGGAATCAAGCTGCTGGGTGTGAAGAGTGTGAATGAGGCTGTGGCGATTTTTTAGTAATAAGAAACATTGCAAGGTTATAATGAAATAGAGCAAATGAAGAAAGAAGTTTCTGATATAAGATGAAAAACTTGTATCGGAAACTTCTTTTATGTTTTAAGAAAGAAAATGATTTACAATATGCTGGGGATATTGGATAACGGAGTAATACAATAAAACAATGCCCTGAAAATTGAAAAAACAAACAGTATATAACAGTTGACAACAGTGATACACTGTTATATACTGTTTACAACAGGAGGTTGCTTATGAAGATTATAATCAATAATTCATCAATGGTACCGATCTATGAACAAATCATGGAGCAGATCAAGGCGCAGATCATCTCCGGAGAATTAAAAGAAAATGATATATTGCCGTCAGTGAGAACGATGGCAAAGGAACTGAAGATCAGTGCACTTACCGTGAAGAAGGCATATGACAATCTGGAAGCGGAGGGCATGACGGTCACGGTTCATGGAAAAGGAACTTATGTTGCAGCTTCGAATACACAGTTGATGGAAGAAGAGCGCAGGAAAGAAGTTGAGGCGGATCTGGAAGCGGCGATTCAGAAGGGAAGGCGCTGCGGAATGAAAGAGGAAGAGATCCGTTCCTTGTTTGAACTCATCATGGAGGACGAATAATTATGTTAGAAATCAAAGGGGTAAAGAAAAGCTACGGCGAATTTCAGTTAGACTGTTCGCTAAATGTAGAAAAAGGAAGGATTACAGGACTGGTTGGAGAGAACGGAGCCGGTAAGAGTACCGTGTTCAAGGCAGTGCTAGGACTCATTTCCTATGATGGTGGCGAGATAAAGATTCTTGGAAAAAAACCGCAAGAGTTAAACGAGAAAGAGAAAGAACAGATGGGAGTAGTCCTGGCAGAAGCAGGGTTCAGCGGATATTTGAAAGGAAAAGATGTTGAGGCAGTTCTTGCTAAATTGTATCCAAAGTTTGAAGAAGATAAATTTCTTCAGATGTGTGAAAGATATCAGATTCCACTGGATAAATTCTTAAAAGAGTATTCCACTGGAATGAAAGCAAAGCTGAATCTGATCATTGCATTGACGCATCAGGCAGATTTCCTGATGCTGGATGAGCCGACAGCCGGTCTTGATGTCGGAGCAAGAGAAGGGATGCTGGATATTTTGAGAACATATATGGAAGAAGAACCGGAGAGAAGTATCCTGATCAGTTCACATATATCTTCAGACTTAGAGCATCTGTGTGATGATATTTATGTGATTCATAAAGGAAAGATCGTACTTCATGAAGAGATGGATAGAATTCTTGAAAAGTATGCCATGTTGAAAGTCAGCGAGGAACAGTATCAGGCTTTAGATAAAAACTATATCCTGAAAGAGAGAAAAGAAAATTTCGGAATTGCCTGTCTGACAAATGAGAAGCAGTATTATACAGAAAATTATCCGGAAATTGTAGTGGAAAGCGGATCACTCGATCAGGTGATTCTGATGTTGACAGGAGGCGGGATGTGATGAAAGGAATCAGAGGACTTTTGGAAAAGGATTTTCGGTTGTTTCGTTATCAAGGTGGAAAATTTTTTCTTGTAATTGCAATTGTGGGGTTATTTTTAAGTCTTGCAGGAAATATGGGGACCAATTTTGTATCTATTTATATTACAAGTGTAATGGCAATTTATTCTGGAAGTACAATTAGTTATGATGAAGCAGAACATGGTTATAACTACCTTTTTTCTTTACCAATAAACAGAAAAGTATATGTACAGGAAAAATATATCTTCTCATTTATTTTAACTGTAGTTGGATGGTGTGCAGGTATGATCTGTGCAGGAATTGCTGCAATGATAAAACCGGGAGAAAGATTTAATCTGGAAAGACTGGCAGAAAGTTTAATTGCGTTAATGATTATTTTAGCAATTTCAGGAATTATGATTACAATTAAACTGAAATTTGAAGGCGAGAAAGGAAGACTTGTATTTGCTATTATATTTTTGTCAATCTTTGTAGGATGTTATTTGATCGGATATCTTGTGAATGCAAGTTCAAGCGTGGAGAAGAGATTTGCACAAATGGCAAAAGGAATTGAAGATACACAGATGATATTTTTAGTGATTGTGTTGAGCTTGCTTGTATGGTTCATCTCTTATATTTACAGTATGAGAGTCATGAAAAAGAAAGAATTTTAAGATGGAGTGGTGAAATCAGATGGTGTCAGCCAATTGGTTTCATCATTTTTTATATAATTAGGAAAGTTCTTTCCTAATATATAAAAACGCTCCGCTAGGGATGCGCACTGCGGCGTACAAGGTAGGTGTCGCAAGCGACCACCGCAGGCGCAAGAATGGGCCAAGGTACATTCTTTGTTCTATTAAAATTAATTAACAGTCTAATTAGTTTATGTGCAAAAAGTATTAAGAAAGTGTGAAAAATAAGAAAAAATATTGACTTACTTAAGAGAAAGTACTATATTTTCAATTAGTTAATTAACTAACTAATTTTAGCGTTCGTTCTGCAGGGAAAGTGATAGTCAGAGCTTTTATTTTGCAGAACATATCAATAAATCAAGGAGGAAAAAGAACGTGAAGTGTCAGAAAAAAGATGTTCCATTGCTTGGATTGATGGGAAAGAGCATGCATTTGATAGGGAAGAGGGCACAGGAATTGTATGCAGAATACGATTTGAACAGAGCCCAGTCAGGTATCTTATTTGCCCTTCATCAGGAAGATTCCATGTCTCAGAAGGAACTTGCGAAGCGCTTGAATGTAACGCCGCCATCAATTACATCAATGATCAAGAAGATGGAGCAGGAAGGTTATATTATAAGAAAAGCGGATGAGCAGGATCAGAGGGTGATGCGTCTCACTCTTGCAAAGAAAGGGAAAGATTGCGTAGCTTATGTAATCAAGACAGCTGAGAAACTGGAAGAAATCGTGTTTGAAGGAATGACTGCGGAAGAGAAGATGCTTTTTCGCCGGCTGCTCTTGCAGATTTTAGAGAATGTGGAGTAATAAATGGAGTAGATTGCTGTCGCTTAGAATCAGCGGTTAGTGATAGATTATGTAACTTGAAGAGAGTTGTTGTTGCTCGCACATATTGCGAACAGTAACAGAGAATTACTAGGAAAGGAACCACGCAGATTATGAAGAATTTATTCAAATATGCTGCATCATACTGGAAAGCAATGATTGCAATCTTGCTGATTCTGGTTTTGCAGGCGTATTGTGATCTGTCCTTGCCAGCCTACACATCAGATATTGTAAATGTAGGAATCCAGCAGGGCGGTATGGAAGATGAAGTACCGAGACAGATTGCAACAGAAGAAATGGAAAAATTGCTTTTGTTTGTGTCGGAAGACGATCAACAGACAGTAATGGATGCATATACAGAAGATAATACATCTTATAAGAAAGAAGCTTATGTCCTGAAAGATTCTGTTGCGGAAGATGAACATACATTGAGAAAGCTGAAAGAGATCCTTCAGATTCCAATGATGATGACATCAGGAATTGAGTCCGGAAGTGATACAACAAAGCAGATGGAAGAGAAACTGAAAGAGCAGATGTCACAAGGAATGTCCCAGGGAATGCAACAGTCAGTGCCACTCGATGATATGTCTATGTTTGATCTTCTGAAAATGCTTCCGGCTGAGCAGAGAACAACAATGGTTGAGAAAATCGAAGAGCAGATGTCAGAGATGCCAGATACGATTCTTGATCAGGCAGCAGTCAGTTTCTGCAAGAGTGCATATAAAGACCTTGGAATGGACATGGATCAGACACAGATTCATTATCTGTTAAAAACAGGAGGTCAGATGGCTGTACTTGCACTTCTGGGAATGGCAGCAAGTATTATGGTTGCATTTCTGGCATCAAGAGTTGGAGCAAGTGCAGGACGTGATCTGAGAAGCGGAGTGTTCCATAAGGTTGTTGGATTTTCAAACAATGAATTCAATCACTTCTCAACAGCGTCTTTGATCACGAGAAGTACGAATGATATCCAGCAGATTCAGATGCTGATCGTTATGTTGCTTCGTATGGTTCTGTATGCGCCAATCCTTGCAATCGGTGGAGTGCTGCAGGTTATGAAGACCAATGTATCCATGTCCTGGATCATCGGACTTGCGGTTATTATCATTGCATTTGTAGTTTTGTTGCTGTTCCTTGTTGTTATGCCAAAGTTCAAAGTATTGCAGAATCTTGTTGATAAGTTGAACCTTGTAACAAGAGAAATTCTGACAGGACTTCCGGTTATACGTGCATTTAGTACAGAGAAGCATGAGGAAGAGAGATTTGATGATGCGAACCGCACACTGACGAAGACGAATCTTTTCGTTAACCGTGCAATGACATTTATGATGCCGGTGATGATGTTTGTCATGAACGGTGTATCTGTTCTGATCGTATGGACGGGAGCACACGGAATCAGTGATGGGCAGATGCAGGTTGGAGATATGATGGCATTTATCCAGTATACGATGCAGATCATTATGGGATTCTTAATGCTTTGTATGATTTCAATTATGCTTCCAAGAGCAGCTGTGGCAGCAGACCGTGTTGAGGAAGTGTTGAAGAGTGAGACAATGATTCACGATCCAAAGCAAGAAAAACATTTCCCGGAAGATGGGAAAGGTGTCCTTACATTTGAACATGTATTCTTCCGCTATCCAGGTGCAGATGAAGATGTTCTGGAAGATATTACATTTACAGCGAAGCCGGGTGAGACAACAGCAATCATTGGAAGTACCGGAAGTGGTAAGTCTACACTGGTAAATCTGATTCCGCGTTTTTATGATGTGACATCCGGTGATATTACGCTGGATGGGGTGGATATCCGCGAAGTAAAACAGCATGAACTTCGAGAGAAACTTGGATATGTTCCGCAGAAGGGAGTTCTGTTCTCAGGAGATATCGCATCGAATATCATGTTTGGTAATTCACATGGAAGCGATGATGAGATGATCGAGGCGGCGGATATTGCACAGGCAACAGAATTTATTGATACAAAACCGGAGAAGTATAAGAGTCCGATCTCACAGGGAGGTTCGAACGTATCCGGTGGACAGAAGCAGAGACTTTCTATTGCAAGAGCAATTGCAAAGCACCCACAGGTATTTATTTTTGACGACAGTTTTTCAGCTCTCGACTATAAGACGGATGTAACACTCCGCCGTGCGCTGGCTGAAAAGACAAGCGGAAGTACAGTGCTGATTGTTGCACAGAGAATCAGTACGATCCTGCATGCAGAGCAGATCATAGTATTGGACGAAGGTAAAGTGGCAGGCAAGGGAACACATGCCGAGCTTCTAAAAAATTGTCCGGTATACCGTGAAATCGCAGAATCCCAGCTGTCCAAGAAAGAGTTAGAAGCAGCGTTAAATGAGCAGACAGATGGAAAGGAGGATCAGATTCATGGCTAGAATGCATGGCGGTCGAAGACCGAATGAAAAAGCAAAAGACTTCAAAGGAACAATGAAGAAGCTGATCCGCTACATGGCAATTTACAAGGTACAGGTATTTTTCGTAGCCGTGTTTGCTATCTGTGGAACCATATTCAATATTGTCGGACCGAAGATTTTAGGAAAAGCAACGACGGAGATCTTCAATGGACTTGTAAGCAAAGTTTCCGGTGGAGACGGAATGAATTTCGGTAAAATCGGACAGATTCTGCTGACTGTTCTTTGCCTGTATGTGATCAGCGCAATCTGCAGTTTTGTGCAGGGATATTTGATGACAGGTGTGTCTCAGAAGACAACTTACCGTCTGAGAAGAGAAATCTCTGAGAAGATCAACCGTATGCCGATGAGCTATTTTGACACAAAGCCGGTTGGTGAAGTGCTTTCCCGTGTGACAAATGATGTTGACACGCTTGGACAGAGCTTGAACCAGAGTGCGACTCAGATGATCACATCGGTTACAACTCTGATTGGTGTATTTATTATGATGCTGTCAATCAGCCCGCTGATGACAGTGATCGCAGTTCTGATTCTTCCGCTTTCTGCCGGATTGATCGGATTCGTGATGAAACATTCACAGAAATATTTTGTAGGGCAGCAGACATATCTTGGAAATGTAAATGGGCAGGTAGAAGAAATCTATGGTGGCCACAACATCATCAAGGCATTTAATAAAGAAGAGGAAGTAATCGAAGTATTCAATGAAACAAATGATAAGCTGTATGATTCCGCATGGAAATCCCAGTTCTTCTCCGGTTTGATGATGCCTGTAATGCAGTTTGTAGGAAACTTGGGTTACGTGGCAGTGGCAATCCTTGGGGGATATCTGACAATTAAGGATGTAATTGAGGTTGGAGATATCCAGTCCTTTATTCAGTATGTACGTAACTTTACACAGCCATTGCAGCAGATTGCACAGGTGGCGAATATGCTTCAGTCAACAGCTGCAGCATCAGAGCGTGTCTTCGAGTTCCTGGAAGGACCGGAGGAAGATCAGACAGTAGAGAATCCGGTTTCCGTAGAAAACCTTCAGGGAAATGTTGAATTTGAGCATGTACGTTTTGGATATAATGAAGATAAGATCATCATTAATGACTTCTCAGCGGATGTGAAAGAAGGTCAGAAGATCGCAATTGTTGGTCCGACAGGAGCCGGAAAGACAACAATGATCAAATTGCTCATGCGTTTCTATGATGTGAATGGAGGTTCGATCAAGATTGATGGACACGATGTCCGGGACTTCAATAGAAGTGAACTCCGTGAAATGTTCGGAATGGTTCTGCAGGATACCTGGCTGTTCCATGGTACGATCAGTGACAATATCCGTTACGGAAAACTGAATGCGACAGAGGAAGAAGTGATTCAGGCAGCGAAGGCGGCACATGTGCATCGTTTCATCCAGACACTTCCGGGTGGATACAATATGGAACTGAATGAAGAAGCAAGTAATGTATCCCAGGGACAGAAACAGCTCCTCACAATCGCAAGGGCAATCCTTGCAGATCCGAAGATCCTGATTCTTGACGAGGCAACAAGTTCCGTTGATACTCGTACTGAGGAAATGATCCAGAAAGCAATGGATAATCTGATGAAGGGAAGAACAAGCTTTGTTATTGCCCACCGTTTGTCAACCATTCGTGATGCCGATCTGATCCTTGTTATGAAGGACGGAGACATTATCGAGCAGGGAAATCACGAAGAACTCCTTGCAAGAGGCGGATTCTATGCGGATCTGTATAATTCTCAGTTCGAGAGTACGACAGAGATCGCGTAAAGAGAAGCTTTGAGAAAGGAAAACGATATGAAAACAAGTGCAATTGTCCGTAAAACTTTTGCAGTAGGAGATATGATAAGGGATGCCGGTTTAACAACACCGGACGACATTCAGAGATTTGACAACATTGTTTATGGAGAAGATAAGGTTTGGCAGTCTCTGGATGTATATCGTCCAAAAGCAATTAATATAGAAGAAAAACTTGCGGTTATTGTCAGTGTGCATGGCGGCGGATGGGTCTATGGAGACAAGAAGACTTACCAGTTTTATTGCATGAGTCTTGCACAAAGAGGGTTCGCAGTAGTGAATTTTTCCTATCGTCTTGCCCCAAAGTCAAAATTTCCGGCATCTATTATAGATACGAACCTTGTGTTTGGCTGGATTTTAGATCATGCAGAAGAATATGGATTCGATACAGAGAATGTATTTGCAGTCGGTGACTCTGCCGGGGCACATATGCTTGGCCTGTATACGAATTTATGTACAAATCCAAAATATGCAAAAGTTTACAAAGAAAAATTTGGAATCCAGACACCGCAGGATCTTAAGATTCGTGCAGTAGCCCTGAATTGTGGTCAGTATCATTCCGACCTGGAAGAAATGAGTAATGAGATGACAGATAATCTGATGAAAGAATTTCTCCCGGAAGGCGGTACACAGGAGGAACTGGAACTGGTTAATGTAGATCCATATGTGACAGAGAATTTTCCACCGGTATATCTGATGACAGCAGAGGAAGATTTCCTGAAAGAGCAGGCACCACTACTGGAGAAAGTTTTGAAAGAAAAGAAAGTTTCGTATATATATTCCTGCTACGAGGGGACGAAAAAGAAATTGGAGCATGTGTTCCACCTGAATATGAAGCTGGCAGATGCAGACAGGTGTAATGATGCAGAGTGTGATTTCTTCCGTCATTATGAAGGTAGAATAAAGTAGTTTGTAAAAAAGATGAAAAAGAAACTCTATCATTTCTTGCACATTGAAATGTAGCAAGAATGGTAGAGTTTTTCTATAAAGGATTGGATAAAAACTCAATCGTATATTGTTCAAGTGAAGCAAGAAGCTTATTAAGTGGAAACACCTTGAGGTCATTTACCGCATCTTCGGTAACACTAAGGTATTCATGTAATGAATCTAAGATTTGCTGTACATTTCCATACTGAACTTCGTTAATCCCAGGATTTATTATCTGAGGGTTCAGATTTAACGGAATCAGGTAGCGTTTTACAAGATAAGTATTCATCTTTGTATAGTCACCGTAATAATATTCCTCAGTAAGATACTTTTCAAAAGGGATATAAGTCTGAAAATTTCTGATATAAACGGTTGAAATCTTTTCTTTTATATCTGTAATTTGTCCGGTTTCATCATAAAAATCAACAATCTCCGGAATAAAATCCTTGAAAAACCGACGGTCGATATATAAATGAAAATAATATCCCAAAACACTGGAATCAGAAAGAAGAGAGTTATATTTAGCAGTAAAACGTGTTAAATCCGGAAATACCATCATCTTATCACGATAAACAGGATTCCGGAAATGTGAAAGCTCTTTTTGGTCTGTCGCATCCGGTAGAAGATTCCCAATCAGAAAATCATTTACAGATTGAATCGGATAAGGAAAATCAGGGTACTCGTGAAGATGGCTTCGCAGCATCTGGGCTGCAGTTAAATGTAAAATAAAACCAGGCATGAGAAAATCCTTTCATATCATAAATTAATAATATCTTAACATGAAATAAGTATATTATACAAGCAAGCTTGCAAAACCTGATGTGTTTTGAAATGCAGGTTACGCATCTGCAACAACCGAAAGAACTGTCGTCTTTTCGGTTAAGGGTATTCGCCCTATGTTCCCCAACCCTATCAGCTTGTTGCAAGCAAGCATGCAAAACCTGTTAGTGTTTGGGAACGCAGATGCTGATTTTTCAGAATATTCTGAATTGCATGAAATATATAAAAAACATTGACAATTAAA
>OKTB01001052.1_pt1 | contig 12032 bp, 10 predicted proteins | sample 1606131 | NCBI WGS metagenome assembly OKTB01 (sample SAMEA3879518, study PRJEB24766) | human gut metagenome | biome: human-associated habitat; feature: feces | place: USA | collected 1985/1987
CGCTCAGGTGATTCCTGTAGAAGATAAGAGACGTCGTCTTAATCGCTGGTTGGGAAAATGACCTTGTTGACGAAAAAGAAGATTACCATGGAAACACCGCCGTTCAATACCGTTGTACCAATATTGTAAATAAAATCTGGCACATATCGCGCAGCTGTTGCGACCCAAATGCAGTTTATAGAATTTACAATACAGGTTATTACGCAAAATGCAACCGCATACCAAACGATCTGCCGGGTAAGATTCCCCTTGCTGCGGAAAACGACATTTCTTTGTATTGGGAAATTGATTACCTCACCCAGTATCATGGCTATCATATAAGCGCAAAAATAAGGCAAACCACCATGTTCTGCGTCATAGCCCAAAATGTTCCATTTGAAGGTTGCTCCCAGCATGCCGGTGAAGATAACAGCAGCTGTAGTCAACGCCGGAATGCCGCCGATAGTTTTGGAAACATCAATGGCGATTGGCGTCGTAATGGATTTGGGAATGAGCGAAAGCAATACCTGTTCGCTGGTACCCATAGCCTTGCCGCAGAAGTAAACGACGATGATAGCCGAAAGCGTTGCCAGTGTAACGCCGCCGGCAATAGCACCGGCCTTGGCCATGATAATTTCACGGTTCTTGTACAGGGGCAGAGCCAGAGCGATGGTTGCTGGTCCTAAAAGAAAGTTAATGAATTCCGCACCTGCCTCGTACTGTTTGTACTCTACGCCGGGCGCCAGAACGATGACAGCAATGACCAGAGGGCAGGCGATAACGAAGGGCGGAATGATGTTCAGGCTGAAGCGGTCGATGATGATTTCGCTGATAACGTACAGGATAACCGTCAGACCGATGCCAAAGAGCGGTGAGTTAAGTAAAACGTCAGGAAAAAGCATCATTGACTCTCCTTTCCTTTAAGCATTGCTTCGATAAAGAAGGCTGTAACACTCAGAACGACAATGCTGCAGACAACAATGGTAACAGTAATGGGCAGCAGCTCAGCTTTGATAACATCTACATATAATATAACGCTGACGCCTGCCGGTAAAAACAGCATACCCATTTTGGAAATCAGGATATCGCAGATGCCCTCGATGGAGCTTGCCGGAATAACGTTGCCGCAGAGAAGTGCCGTTAAAATCAGCATTCCCAAAAGAGCGGGCGGAAAGGGTACGCCGAGGGCGTTGATGATAAGCGTGGATACCCATTGCAAAAGCAGCAAAAAGGCAATACCGCGCAATAAGCTGGTAGGTGACATTTTGGTTCCTCCTCATAAAAACATGACAAATAATATAATTATAGACCTGTTGGTGGAAGTACGCATAAAGGTCAAAACGGCCGGGGTGAGCCGATGGTCTTTGGGGTAAAGAGTACTTGGCCGACAGAACGACATGTTATTAATATTGCCACAAACATAACAATATGTCAACAAAATGACGGTGATTTTTCACTGAATTAACACAGAAAACTATTTGACTTTTTGACTTTTACTGATATAATAGCAATTAGAAAGTGAATAGTGGTCCGGAAATGGAAAAGAGTCAACTCCATTCGGTTATTGACCGCTATTGAACCTGATAGAAGGAGGTGCAGCGTGATGAATGAACGCTACAGTGAAGAGGTAAAGGCTATATTGGAGGCTGCTCAGCAGCAGGCAGTTATGAACTATCACCAGGAGCTGACAACGGCACATGTTCTGGCAGCATTGTGCGGCAGCGACGGCTTCTTTAAATATTTGCTGCAGAGCCTGCACATTGATGAAAATGCTTTCAGCAAGGATGCTAAGGCTTTAGTACAAAAAATCCCCGGAGTAAAAGGTCAGGACCGTCAGCTGATGATGGGTACCGGCTTTGCCAGAGTAATGGCTATTCTGGGACAAGGTAAGGAAGAAATCGGCATCGGTCAGCTGGTTGCAGCTATGGCCAGTGACGGTGACAGCGATGTTGTATCGCTCTTCCGTAAATATGGTATAGATAAGAAAAAAGTTGAGGCGGCATTTATGCAGTATCAAAATAGCGAAGCGAATGATGAAACTAAAAAGACGCTGGAAAAATACGGCCAGGATCTGACAGCAAAAGCTAAAGAAGGCAAGTTGGACCCCGTAATCGGCCGTGATGAGGAAATCCGTCGTACGATTGAAATCCTTTCGCGTCGTAAGAAAAATAACCCGGTGCTTATCGGTGAGCCCGGCGTTGGTAAAACTGCCATCGTCGAAGGTCTGGCAAGACGTATTATTGCCGGCGATGTACCGGAAAGCCTGAAGAATAAAACCCTGTATGCTCTGGACCTGGCGGCTCTGGTTGCCGGTGCCAAATACCGTGGTGAATTCGAAGAGCGTCTGAAAAAGGTATTGAAGGCTGTCAGCGAAAGCGCCGGCCAGATTATCATGTTTATTGATGAGCTGCATACCGTTGTCGGTGCCGGTGCTGCCGAAGGTGCTATGGATGCAGGCAATATCCTGAAACCGATGCTGGCACGTGGCGAGCTGCGCTGCATCGGTGCAACTACGCTGAACGAATACCGTAAGTATATTGAAAAGGACAGTGCGCTGGAGCGTCGTTTCCAGCCGGTAATGGTTAAGGAGCCGAGCGTTGAAGATACAATTTCCATCCTGCGTGGCCTGCGTGAGCGCTATGAGGTACATCATGGCGTGCGCATTAAAGACACTGCCCTGGTTGCTGCTGCTGTGCTTTCTAACCGTTATATCAATGACCGTTTCTTACCTGATAAGGCTATTGACCTGGTAGATGAGGCTGCTGCTCGTCTGCGTACCGAAATTGATTCGCTGCCTACTGAGCTTGACGAAAGCAAACGTCGTATCCTGCAGCTGGAAATTGAAGCTCAGGCCTTGGGTAAAGAGGAGGACGCTCAGTCCAAGGACCGTTTGGCTAAGCTGAATGAGGAGCTGGCAAAGCTGCGTAAGGAAAATGACGAGCTTGTTAAACGCTGGGATGCAGAAAAGGCTTCTATTGCCCGTGTACGTGAGGTAAAGAAGGAAATTGATGCTGTGAAAAACCAGATGGAACAGGCTGAGCGCGACTATGACCTGAACAAGATGGCTGAATTGAAATACGGCCGTCTGCCTGAGCTGCAGAAGGAATTGGCTGCTTTGTCCAAGAAGGATGAAAACGGCAATGACAATGTTATGCTCAAGGAAGAGGTTGACGAAGAGGATATCGCCAAAGTTGTCAGCACCTGGACCGGTATTCCTGTTGCCCGCTTAGGCACCGGTGAACGTGCTAAACTGGTTCATTTGGAGGAAATCCTGCACGAGCATGTTATCGGTCAGGATGAGGCAGTCAAGGCTGTCAGTGAGGCCGTTATCCGTGCGCGTGCCGGTATCAAGGATCCTAATCGTCCGATTGGTTCCTTTATCTTCCTTGGTCCTACCGGTGTCGGCAAGACCGAGCTGGCTAAGACCTTGGCCGAGGTGCTCTTTGATGATGAACGCAACATGGTACGTATCGATATGAGCGAATACATGGAGAAGCATACCGTATCTCGTCTGATCGGTGCGCCTCCGGGATACGTCGGCTATGATGAAGGCGGTCAGCTGACCGAGGCTGTACGCCGTCATCCGTACAGCGTAATCCTGTTGGACGAAATCGAAAAGGCACATGCAGATGTCTTTAACGTATTGCTGCAGGTTCTGGATGATGGCCGTCTGACTGATGGTAAAGGCCGTATCGTTGACTTCAAGAATACATTGATTATTATGACCAGTAACCTTGGCAGCAACGAGATTATGAAAGCGCAGGGCTCTATGGACAGAGAAAAGATTCAGCAGATGCTGATGAACTTCTTCCGTCCGGAATTCCTGAACCGTGTTGATGACATCGTTGTGTTCAAACCGCTGCAGGCAGAACAGATTAAGGAAATCGTTAAACTGGTACTGCATGAGCTGGGTGACCGTCTGAATAAGCAGCTGGAACTGACGCTTACTTATACCGACGAGGCTGTCGCTTTCCTGGCAAAGGCCGGCTTTGATCCTGCCTTCGGTGCTCGTCCGTTGAAACGTCTGATTGTCCACACTGTTGAAAACATCCTGGGCAAGAAGATTGTTGCAGGAGAAATTAAAAATGGCGACAAGGTTGAGGTTGTATTGGTAAATGATGCAATTGACGTTGTCGTAAAATAAAACAGCTTTGGGTTTAAGCGCCCTCTGCTGCCGTGAAAGCGGCGGCGGAGGGTGCTTTTTTCTTTACCCCGAAGTTTCCCGAACGATTTTCTAAAAAACTGTTAAAAAGTTCACAGTTTATTTGACGTTTACGCGTTGGATTGGTATAATTAAAGTGAATTATTTAAGTGATTGAGAACCCGGGTTAGATTTTGCACAGGATTTCGAAACTGAACAGCTTTCTGCTTGGGTTTTATTGTTTCTACAAGTAATTTTTGGGAGGTAGATTTCAATGAAAGTTGCAATTATCATGGGTAGTAATTCTGACTGGCCTGTACTTGAGGCTGCAGAAAAAACTCTGAAGGAGTTTGGCGTTGAAACTGAAGTAGTAGTTGCTTCAGCTCACCGTACTCCGGACGTAGTACAGAACTTTGCTAAGGGTGCCCGTGACCGTGGCGTAGAGGTAATTATTGCCGCAGCCGGCGCAGCTGCTCATCTGGGTGGTTTCATCGCTGCCTTTACTACCGTTCCTGTCATCGGTATTCCTATTAATGCAACACCGTTGGCTGGTATGGATGCACTGCTGAGCTTTGTACAGATGCCTTCCGGTGTACCTGTTGCAACGATGGCCATCAATGGTTCTAAGAATGCTGCATTGTTCGCAATTCAGATTCTTTCCGTAAAATATCCGGAGCTGGTAGAAAAGCTGGCAGAGCATCGTGCAACAATGCGTGAAGAAGTAAGAGCTAAGGGTGAAAAGCTGGCTTCCATGCGTGGCGTTCCTGCGCAGGAGTTTAAGGACTTACACCTGTAATAGTGAATAGTGAGTAGTGGATAGTGAATAGAAACTGACTGCTAAACATTAATAACTAATTACTGACCACTGATCACTTATAACTAACCACTAATAACTGACAATTGATAACTAAAAACTAAAATTAAGGAGAAAAATTGTGGAGCAGATTTTCGAGGAGCAAAATTTTAGCGAAGACAAGCTGCATGAGGAGTGCGGTGTCTTTGGTATCTTCAGCCATAATGAGGATGTAGCACTCAACACCTATTGGGGCCTGTATGCGCTGCAGCATCGTGGCCAGGAAAGTACCGGTATTGTTGTTACTGATGGCGAGCGTATGAAAATTAAAAAGGGCATGGGCCTCGTTGCCGATGTTTTCAAGGACGGCGTTGCTGATTTGCATGGCTATGCGGCTATCGGCCACGTACGTTATTCCACCACCGGTGCCAGCATGCCGTATAACATTCAGCCGCTGAAGGTTTATTTTGACGGCGGTAACCTTGCGCTGAGCCACAACGGTAACCTGACTAATGCCGGTCAGCTGCGTGCTAACCTGGCTAAGGAAGGCGCAGTATTTAATACTACTGTTGACAGTGAGGTTGTATTGAACTTGATTGCCTACAGTGCACGTCCGACTATTGAAGAGCGTGTAGCAGAGGCTGTTAACCAGATTAAGGGTGCTTTTGCTATTCTGCTGATGACTGATAACAAAATTATCGCAGTACGCGACCCCTACGGCTTCCGTCCGCTGGTACTCGGAAAGATGGAAAACGGCTGGTGCGTTGCTTCTGAATCCTGTGCCTTTGACTTAGTTGGCGCAGAGCTGGTACGCGATGTTAAGCCCGGCGAAATGATTATTATCGACAGCGATAACTCCGAACCGCGCAGCATGATGTGGGCTGAAAACAAACCGGCAAAGCCTGCGCACTGTATTTTTGAATATGTTTACTTTGCTCGTAATGACAGTATCATCGACAACCAATCTGTATATGATGCACGTATCCAGATGGGACGCGAGCTGGCTAAGGAAACTCCTGATATTCATCCGGATATCGTTATTTCCGTTCCTGACAGCGGTACTCCGGCGGCAATCGGATATGCTATGGAGGCCGGTGTTCCCTTCCTGGAAGGTCTTACCAAAAACCGTTATGTAGGCCGTACTTTTATTCAGCCGACGCAAAAGCAACGTGCTAATGCAGTACGTCTGAAGCTGAATCCGGTACGCAGCGTTGTAGAAGGCAAATCTGTTGTCATGGTCGATGACTCCATCGTTCGCGGCACTACCAGCGGCAAAATCGTTAAGCTGCTGAAGGAGGCAGGCGCACGTGAGGTGCATGTATGCATTTCTTCTCCCCCGGTAACAGACAGCTGCTACTATGGTATTGATACCTCCGAGCGCAAGGAGCTGATTGCGGCACGTTGCACGGAAAATGAAATCTGCCGTTATATTGGGGCAGACAGTCTGCATTATATTTCTATGGATGGCATGAAGCGTGCTATTGATAAAATTGACCCCGAAGGTTTGTGCTGTGCCTGCTTCAGCGCTAAATATCCCGATAACGCAGATAGTGTAATCAAAGCAGAACCTGAAAGCATTATTGAATAACAGGAGGAAGGCTCATGAGCGAGGAAAAGAAACAACTTACTTATGCTGATGCCGGTGTAGATATTGATGCTGGTAATAAAGCAGTAGAATTAATGAAGGACAGCGTACGTGCTACCTACAGACCTGAGGTTATCGGTGATTTGGGCGGTTTTGGCGGCCTGTTTGCTTTAAACAGCGGCAAATACAAGGAGCCTGTGCTCGTCAGCGGTACTGACGGCGTAGGCACTAAGCTGAAGCTGGCTTTCATGGCTGATAAGCATGATACTATCGGTCAGGATGCTGTAGCAATGTGCGTTAACGATATCCTGGTACAAGGTGCAGAGCCTTTGTTCTTCCTGGATTATATTGCGGTAGATAAGGTTGATTCCCAAAAGGTTGCTAACATCGTTAAGGGTGTTGCCAATGCCTGCAAGGAAAGCGGCTGTGCTCTTATCGGCGGCGAAACTGCCGAAATGGCCGGCTTCTACTCCAAAGGCGAATACGATATCGCAGGCTTCTGTGTTGGCGTAGTTGAGAAGAGCAAAATGATTACCGGTGACAAGGTTAAGGCCGGCGACGTGCTTTTGGGCCTGCCTTCCAGCGGTGTGCATTCCAACGGCTTCTCCCTCGTGCGCAAAATCTGCTTTGAGGCTATGGGTTATACCATGGAAACCGAAGTACCGGAATTTGGCTGCACCTTGGGCGAAAAGCTTCTGACTCCGACTCGTCTGTATCCGAAAACCTGCCTGCCGCTGATTGAAAAATTCGACCTGCACGGCATGGTGCACATCACCGGCGGCGGCTTCTATGATAATATCCCCCGCATTCTGCCCGAAGATTGCGATGCTGAGGTAAATGCTGAGGCTTGGGAAGTTCCTGTTGTCTTCAAAAAGCTGCAGGAATGGGGCAATGTACCTTGGGCTGAAATGTACCGCACCTTCAACATGGGCGTAGGCATGGTATTGGTTGTTGACCCGTCTGAGGCTGACGCTGTACGCGCTCATCTGAAGGCTGAGGGCGAAACCTTCTATGAGCTGGGCAAGGTTGTTCCCGGACACAAAGAAACGATTATGAAAGGCGGCGTTTTCGGTGCATAAAATCGGCGTACTTGTAAGCGGTCGCGGCAGTAATCTGCAGGCAATTATGGACCGTATCGCTGATGGCTATCTGCCGCTGGAAATTGCGGTTGTAATCAGCGATAAGCCTGATGCTTTTGCTTTGGAGCGTGCGCAAAAGGCCGCTATTAAAACCGTTGCCGTAGAGCGTAAGGCTTGCGCTTCCAAAGAAGAATTTGAAGCAAAAATCAACGCTGCTTTAGAAGCAGAGGGCTGCGAGCTAGTAGTTCTCGCAGGCTTTATGCGTATTCTGAGCGCTGATTTCGTAAATAAATGGCAGCATAAGATTATTAACATTCATCCGGCGCTGCTCCCGAGCTTCCCCGGTCTGCACGGCCAGAAGCAGGCTGTGGATTACGGCGTAAAATTCAGCGGCTGCACTGTTCATTTTGTAGATGCAGGCACTGACAGCGGCCCGATTATCCTGCAGAAGGTTGTTCCTGTTATGGATGACGACACCGAGGATACTCTGGCTGACCGTATTCTGGTACAGGAGCATATCGCAATGCCGGAGGCTTTAAAGCTCTGGGCAGAAGGAAAGCTGACAATCGAAGGCAGAAAGGTAAAGGTTAAAGCATGAAAATTAAAAGAGCATTATTAAGCGTTAGTGATAAAACCGGCATTGTAGAGCTGGCAAAATTCCTGAGTGACAACGGTGTGGAAATTATTTCCACCGGCGGCACTATGAAGGCTATTAAGGAAGCAGGCATTCCTGTAACCTATGTAAGTGATGTAACCGGGTTCCCGGAAATCATGGATGGCCGTGTAAAAACTCTGAATCCGAAAATTCATGGCGCAATCTTGGCTGTACGCAGCAATCCGGAGCATATGAAGGCTTTGGCTGAGCATGACATCACTCCGATTGACCTGGTTGTAGTTAACCTCTATCCCTTCCGCGAAACTGTTGCCAAACCCGGCGTAACCGAGGCTGAGGCAATTGAAAACATTGATATCGGCGGTCCGGCAATGGTACGTGCCAGCGCTAAAAACTTCAAGGACGTTGTTATCGTAACCTATCCTAGCCGTTATGCCGGCTTAATGGAAATGCTCGCTAAAGAAGGCGACGTTGATGCACGCACCCGTAAGGAGCTTGCATTGGAAGCCTTCACTCATACTGCTGAATACGATGCAATGATCAGCGAATATCTGAAGAAGCAACTGGAGAAATAACCATGAATATTTTATTAATCGGTGGCGGCGGCCGCGAACACGCTTTAGCGTGGAAGCTGGCGCAAAGCCCTAAGGTTGAAAAAATTTATGCTGCTCCCGGCAACCCGGGCATGGCACTGCTGCCTAAATGCGAATGCATTGCTCTGGATGTTGAAAATCTGGAGGGTGTAGCAGATTACGCTGAGGAAAAGAGCATTGACCTGACCGTTGTTGGTCCGGAAGCACCGCTTGTTGCAGGTCTTGCGGACGTTTGCAAACGCCGCGGTCTGCCGGTGTTCGGTCCTTCTAAGGCTGCAGCGCAGCTGGAAGGTTCCAAGGCATTTTCCAAAGAGCTGATGGCAAAATACAATATTCCTACCGCCTTCTTCAAAATTTGCGAGGATATTGAAACCGCTAAGGCTTACGTTGAAGAAAAGGGCGCGCCTATCGTAGTTAAGGCTGACGGTCTTGCTGCAGGCAAGGGTGTTGTTGTTGCTATGACTAAGCAGGAGGCACTTGACGCTATCGACGAAATGATGGCTGACCATAAATTCGGCAATGCAGGCGCACGCCTCGTTCTGGAAGAATACATGGAAGGCGAGGAGGCTTCTCTCCTGGCATTTACCGACGGCAAAACCATTGTGCCGATGATTGCTTCTCAGGACCACAAGCGCGTATTTGACGGTGACGAAGGTCCTAATACCGGCGGTATGGGCACCTATGCTCCCGCTCCGGTTATGACCGACGTGCTGCGCTTAAAAGCAACCGAGCTGATTCTGAAGCCCGTTATCGCCGCTATGGCAGCGGAAGGCATGCCTTATCAGGGCTGCCTCTATGCTGGTCTGATGATTAAGGGCGACAGCGTGAAGGTTGTAGAATTCAACTGCCGCTTCGGTGACCCCGAAACTCAGGTAGTGTTGCCTCTGCTTGACGGCGACCTGGCTGAAATTATGTTGGCCTGCGCTACCGGTACTTTGGATCAGGTAGACTTCGGCTGGTATGACAAGGCTGCTGTATGCGTGGTAATGGCTTCCGGCGGTTATCCCGAAAGCTATGCTAAGGGTATGGAAATTACCGGTCTGGCTGACGCTGCTGCAGATAAAGACGTTGTTGTATTCCACGCAGGTACCAAGGCTGACGGCGCTAAGGTTCTTACCAACGGCGGACGTGTGCTTGGTGTAACTGCCGTAGACGCAAATATCAAGGCTGCACGTGACCGCGCATATACTGCTGTAGAAAAAATTAATTTTAATGGTGCTTTTTGCAGAAAAGATATTGCATGGAGAGCCTTAAAGAGGTAAAATAGATAAAATACCTACTCGGACCTCAGAAAAGCAATTTTTTCAAGTAATTATGTTACATGATTAACAATTGCTTTGGCTGTGGTAAACAAAAAAATTATTAAGAAAAGGATGATGAAAGAATGGCTTTTTATTATGATGAACCTGCTCACACATTTAGTGAGTACCTGTTAGTTCCCGGTTATTCCTCCCCGCCAATGTAGACCTGCGTACGCCGCTGGTTAAATTCAAAAAAGGCGAGGAGCCGGCAATTACTATGAACATCCCGATGGTTTCTGCTATCATGCAGGCTGTTTCCGGCGAAAAGCTGGCTGTAGCTCTTTCCAAAGAGGGCGGCGTTTCTTTCATCTATGGTTCTCAATCCGTAGAGGACGAAGCTGCTATGGTTGCTCGTGTTAAAGGCTATCGCGCAGGCTTTGTAAGCAGCGACTCCAATATCCGTCCGGACAGCACTCTGGCTGACATCCTGGCACTGAAGGAACGCACCGGTCACTCCACTGTTGCTGTTACCAGCGATGGTACCGCTAACGGCAAGCTGGAAGGCATTGTTACCAGCCGTGACTATCGTCCGAGCCGTATGTCTATGGATGCTAAGGTTCGTGACTTCATGACTCCGATTGACAAAATGGTTTATGCTCCGAAAGATACCACCCTGCAACAGGCTAACGATATCATCTGGGAGAAAAAACTCAACACTCTGCCTATCGTTGATGACGACGGCCGTATGCTGTACATGGTATTCCGTAAAGACTATGCAACTCATAAGGAATATCCGTTGGAGCTGCTGGACAGCAAAAAACGCCACATCGTCGGCGCAGGTATCAACACCCGCGACTATGCTGAGCGTGTTCCCGCATTGATTGATGCAGGTGTTGACGTACTCTGCATTGACTCCTCCGAAGGCTACAGCGCATGGCAGAAAATCACCTTGGACTGGATCCGTGAGCACTACGGTGACAGCGTTAAGGTTGGTGCAGGCAACGTAGTAGACGCTGAAGGCTTCCGCTTCCTGGCTGAGGCTGGCGCTGACTTCATTAAAGTTGGTATCGGCGGCGGTTCTATCTGCATTACCCGTGAACAAAAAGGTATCGGCCGTGGCCAGGCAACTGCTTTGATTGATGTTTGCAAGGCTCGTGACGAATACTTCGAAGAAACCGGCGTATACATTCCTGTATGCTCCGACGGTGGTATCGTTTATGATTACCACATGACTCTGGCTCTGGCTATGGGCGCTGACTTCATGATGCTGGGCCGTTACTTCGCTCGTTTCGACGAAAGCCCGACCAACAAGGTTAACATTAACGGTACCTATATGAAGGAATACTGGGGTGAAGGCTCCAGCCGTGCACGTAACTGGCAGCGTTATGACATGGGCGGCGCAGCTAAGCTGTCCTTTGAAGAAGGCGTTGACTCCTACGTTCCGTACGCAGGCAGCCTGAAGGATAACGTAAACCTGACTTTGGCTAAGGTTCGTTCCACCATGTGCAACTGTGGTGCTCTGAACATCCGCGAGCTGCAGGAGAAGGCTAAGCTGACTCTGGTTTCCGCAACCAGCTTGGTTGAAGGCGGCGCACATGACGTTATGCTGAAAGAAAACTCCAACAGCAACTATCCTAAATAATTAAATGAACGTACTATAAAGACTGCTGCAGTCCTCCGGTCTCTTCTTTATGAAGAGGCTGGCGGAGGCAGCAGTTTTTTTGTTACAAGAGGTATTGATAGAAGGTTATTTTTTACAAAAAAAGCAATTGCTGATTTTGGAATTGCTTTAATAATAAGGTGTTTTTCGGATTTGTGCAATGAAAATTGTAGGTTTGCCGCATTATTGGTGAAATTGATAAAAATACGATATGAAGGTATACGTTGATCCCAGATGTATAATAACATATTCTTCGTATTATTTATACGGATTATATGAATATTTTGGGAAATCAAATGTGCGGTTTTCTAATAAATTTTTTCGCGATGTCGATATGTCGCATTACAA
>OKTB01001053.1_pt1 | contig 12023 bp, 10 predicted proteins | sample 1606131 | NCBI WGS metagenome assembly OKTB01 (sample SAMEA3879518, study PRJEB24766) | human gut metagenome | biome: human-associated habitat; feature: feces | place: USA | collected 1985/1987
AAACGCTTCATGAGACCATCGTAAATTTTCATAATACGGTGGACAGGCTGGATAAGTTTAAAACTGCTGTGGAAAAAGATATATGTCACAGAGCAGCAGATGTGGAAAAAGAGATTCAGTTTGTGCTGGACCGCACAGAACTGGCACATGTCCTGTGCGATATGCAGGATCAGGGAAAGCTGCCGTTGCGTGTTACACATAATGATACCAAGCTGAATAACATTATGATCGATAATGCAACGGGAAAAGCCATCTGTGTGATTGACCTTGATACCGTAATGCCTGGACTTTCCGTAAATGATTTCGGCGATTCTATCCGTTTTGGCGCAAGTACCGGAGCAGAGGATGAGAAAGACCTGACGAAGGTGTCCTGTAATCTTCACTTGTATGAAGTTTATGTTAAAGGCTTCATTGAAGGCTGTGGCGGTGCGTTGACTGAGACAGAATTGGATATGCTTCCCATGGGAGCAATCCTTATGACCTTTGAATGTGGAATGCGTTTCCTCACAGACTATCTGGAGGGAGATCATTATTTCAAGATTCACAGAGAGGGACATAATCTGGATCGCTGCAGAACACAGTTTAAACTGGTGAAAGACATGGAAGAAAAACTTTCCCGGATGAAAGAGATTGTAAATAAGTATAAACGTTACTGAGAACGGAGTGAACAGTAACTATAAACAGGTATAAAAAAATGTACATGTCCATAAAGACTTGTATTTATGAACTGATTCGGATAGAATTATCCTGCGGGGATATGAGAGAAATCATATTTTCGCAGGATTTTCTACAATACATGATGTGCCAGTACAGCGAAAATTAAGTTTCTGCTATATTAATATTCGCTGTACTAGTTACAGTACATCTGCAAAATGAATGCGCAGACGTTTAAATACCCAGCTTCCGAACAGGAAACACAGAATTGTAAATATCCAGAAATAGACCGTCCATCCTGCATGTTCCCAGAACCAGGTTTTCATCAGGAATGTATCTCTGTATCCGGAAACAATATAATACATCGGATTCAGTTTCAGGATCTTCATGATCACAGGATGTCCCATCAGAGGTGAAGCCTCAACGATCCACATGATCGGAGTCAGCCAGACTCCTACCTGAAGCACAATGTTGATGATCTGGGTCAGATCTCTGAAAAAAATAACGATTGCACTTGTGGCATAGGATAAGCCCAATACCAGAATGAACACACATACACTGTAATAAATAATCTGCAGATAATAGAAATCAGGAAATTTCCCATACGCTGCATACAGGATGATCGTAAACAACACAAAGAATGCATGCACAAACATGGCAGAAATAATCTTGACTACCGGAAGCACACTGATATTAAAAACGACTTTTTTTACCAGATAATTGTATTCCAGCAGAGAATTTGTCCCCCCCATCAGCGCATCCTGGAAAAAGAACCATGGCACAATACCTGCTACCAGATAAAGAACAAAAGGAACTCCCAGATCCCCTGTTCCGGAACGAAAACCTACAGAGAATACAAACCAGTATACCAGGATCGTGATCACAGGCTGGATAAACGCCCACACAATTCCCAGATAAGAACCTGCATATCTTGTTTTGAAATCATTCTTTGCAAGCTTTGCAACAAGCCGTCTGTTCTTATAAATATCCATCGGTAAAGAAAAAATTGTATTCAATCGCTCATTCTCCTATTTACGGTACTCTTTAAAGCTTCCCCATTTGGTATCTTTGTCAGAAAAGCTTAATTCCATTCCTTCCGGAATCGGCCATTCAACTCCGATATCCGGATCGTTCCAGATCAGGCCGCCCTCATCATTTGGATGATAGAAATCAGAGCATTTGTAAACAAATTCCGCATGCTCGGAAAGTACAAGAAAACCATGTGCAAATCCTTTTGGAATGAAGAACTGTTTCTTGTTTTCAGCAGAAAGTACGACTCCAAACCATTTTCCATATGTTTCTGAACCTTCACGAAGATCTACCGCCACATCAAATACCTCACCATTTACAACACGTACCAGTTTATCCTGTGGGTAATTGATCTGGAAATGGAGTCCGCGAAGTACACCCTTATGTGAGCTTGACTGATTATCCTGTACAAATTCGACATCAATTCCTGCTTCTTTGAAATCATTGTAATTGTAGGTTTCCATGAAATATCCTCTGGCATCTCCGAAAACTGTAGGTTCTACCACTTTTAATCCCTTAATTCCACCACATTCTGTAACTTTGATTTTTCCCATTTTATTTTCCTCTTTTCTTTAGCTTTCTCTGTGTTTCTGTTATATCTATTCGCATAAATCCACATGATATGCAGACTTAGCCATAATATCTTTTTTCCTTTTTTGCAAGTGCAATGCTCAGAATGATAAGAAGAAGCATTGCCGCTCCTATGATCAGAAGTATTTTTCGCAGTTCCGGCATCCCCGCAGAAGTTTTTTCTTCTCCGACAGTATCTGATTTCTCATTTTGATCCGCCTGATCCGTATTTCCTCCGGATGTATCAGAAAGGGCATCCGCTGCAGGTTCCGGTGTAGGTGTAGCTTCCGGAACTTCAACGCTTCCCAAAAGATAATCATTATAATAGTAATCATCTACTGTATTTCCATTCTGTGAATTCTCCTGAACAGTCAGGTTATCCACAGTCACTCCGTTTGGAACTGATACTTCTCCACCATTTACCTGTGCTTTTGTGAAATTCTGATAACCATAGTTGAACAGTGCTGTGGAATCCGTACTGGCAACTGCAAGGTCTGCCGCCTTCATTGTCACTGTAATATAGGTAGTTCCATTCTTCTCTGCTGCTGTCACAAGAGTGTTTCCGGCCTCACTGGTATATCCTGTCTTGCCGCCAATACAGCCATCATAATGATAGCTGCTCTCCGGGGCAAGCATCGGATGATGCGTATGCAGTACCCTTGACTCACTGTTCATGTTCGTAGGTTTGATCGTATAATCTGTAGCGCCGATGATCCTGCGGAATTTTTTATTCTTCAGACCTTCCCGCATGATCAACGCCATGTCATGTGCAGTAGAATAGTGGTCAGGATCCGGAAGACCACTGGCGTTTACAAAATGTGTATTCGTGCATCCGATCTGAGCCGCACGTTCATTCATCATATCTACAAAATGCTGCTCTGTGCCGCCTACATGTTCTGCAATCTGGGCTGCGACCTCGTTTGCAGAGCGGATCACAAGTGCATAAAGGCATGCTCTCATGCTCATCACTTCTCCCACCTGCATTCCAATATTGCCGGAATCCCAACTGATATCACGTGTTCCTGTTTCCGTAAAGACAACATCTTCTTTCAGGGAACAGTTCTCCACCGCCAGAAGCAGTGTCATGATTTTGGTAATACTTGCCGGATAACGGATTTCATCTCCGCCCTTGCTGTACAGAAGAGTTCCGCTGTCTGCATCCATCAGTACCCCTGTCTCAGATGTGATCTCAGGACCTGCAGGCCAGCCTGAAATCTCATTAGTTGAAATGGATACGGGTGTAACCTCTGAAACAGCAGCCTGCGCAGTTCCTTCCGCAGCAGCGCAGATCTGAACAGCAGTCATTGCAATGACTCCCACAGCCATAACAGCCTTTAATAAATGTTTCCATTTTTTCATAATATTTCCTCTTAATATATGTCTCTGTTTTCCGTCCGATGTGCCGACAAGTTGATTCCTGAAACAGACTTGCGGCACACGATTATCAGAATCCATCAAAAGAAGCTATGGTATCTGTGATATACTTCACATCCTCCATATCCAGATTATAAAACATCGGCAGTCTCAACAGACGTTCACTTTCCTTTGTAGTATAAACATCTTCCCCTGAAAATCTTCCAAATTTCTGTCCCGCAGGTGCAGAATGAAGAGGCACGTAATGAAATACGCTGCAGATTCCTTTTTCCCGAAGGTAAGCAATCAGCCGGGTTCTTACCTGCATATCACGCACCTTGATATAATACATATGGGCATTGTGGCTGCATTCCTCCGGCACATAAGGCTGTTCGATCTTACCTTCCTGTGCAAGATGGGCCAGATTTTTATGATAATAATTGTATATCTCCATTCTTTTGGCAAAAATCTGATCTCTTGCTTCCAGCTGTGCATAAAGATATGCTGCATTCAGTTCACTTGGAAGATAGGAAGAACCATAATCTATCCAGCGGTACTTGTCAATCTGTCCGCGGAAAAACTTACTTCTGTCAGTTCCCTTTTCTCTCAGGATCTCTGCTTTCTCCACATATTCATCCCTGTTAAAAAGGATTGCACCGCCCTCTCCCATAGTATAGTTCTTTGTCTCATGGAAACTGTAACACCAATGGTACCAAGAGCTTTTCCCTTATAACAGGCATCTACTCCCTGCGCAGCGTCTTCAACAACCTTCAGATTGTATTTTTTTGCAATCTCCATAATGGTATCCATCTCACAGGCAACCCCTGCATAGTGGACCGGGACGATCACTTTTGTTTTCTCAGTCACTGCCGCCTCGATCAATTTCTCATCAATATTCATTGTATCCGGTCTGATATCAACAAATACAATCTTTGCTCCCTTTAATACAAAGGCATCTGCGGTTGAAACAAATGTATAGGACGGCATGATCACCTCATCACCGGGCTTAATGTCGCAAAGATGGGCTGCCATCTCCAGAGCATGGGTACAGGATGTGGTAAGCATTACATGATTTACATGAAATTTATCCATCATCCACTGAGAACATCTTTTCGTATATTCTCCATCCCCACAGAGCATTCCTCTCTGTACCGCATCACGTATGTAATCAAATTCCCTGCCTGTAAAAGCAGGTCTGTTAAAATCAATCATCTGTTTTCTTTTCCTTCTCATATTCCGGTATCTTATTTCTGTAGGCAACTTCTCTTCCCTCCGGATCCCGGATACTCATCTCACTGAAAAATTTCTCAGTCTCCAGCTCCAGCTGCCTGCGGTTTTCTGTTTCTATATAATACAATGCAAGATATGGATTCGGCCCATATTCTATCACACGTTCGCCTTCTTTATAAAAAATCCAGGGTTTTACAACACATTTTTCTTTTGCAAGCTCACAGGCTGCCGTCTGATCTGCAATCTGAAGCTGTCGTCCCTGAAAATACAGTACAGCCCCATATTTTACCGGATGATGAATATCATGACGGTGAAACATCTCCTTTATCCGGTCTTTTTCATAAAGATAATCCAGCAGCAGTTCCTCTGTCTGAAATCCATAAACCATATCTGTCAGCTCATGTTCATATCCAAAGAAACGTCCTGCAATCTCACATACCTGAATGCCCCTGCCAGGTTTCCAGAAAAACTGCATGGATAATGCACCTTCCGTCTGTCCGGTATAGCGGATATAATTCTGCAGAATATCTGTGGCACTTTTTTCGACCTCCGCCAGGAAACGGGATGGATAAACATTTCGTGTGCTGAGCGGAAGCATTCCCTCTTCCATTTCCGTTTTCTCACGATCTGCAATACTGATCACATTGACTTTCCCATCCATTACCCATGTCATCATGTTAAACTCATAACCGTCATTGTATTCCTCAACCAAAATTTCCTGACAGTCCGTATATTCCGCTGTCTGCAGGGCTTTTTTTCTGACTTCATCTGAATGATGAATAATAAATATTCCTCTTGAACCATATTTATCCAGAGGTTTACTGATCAGAGGATACTGCAGATTTGCAATACTCTGTTGTATTTCTTCTTCTGATCCCTGTTTCAGCAGTTCCACAGATATTTTCCGAAATCCCGGTGCCGGCAGTCCAAGCTTGTCCAGAACATCCCGGCATGCCGATTTATCCCTGTACCAGGAAAGCTGTTCCGGTTTCAGATAGCAGGGCAATCCCGCTTTCTCTGCAATTTTGACCATGCATTCCAGGAGCAGATCTGAAAATGATGTGATGATCCCGTCCACACCTTCTTCCCTGCACATCAGGGCAATAGCATCTACATCTGTTACAGGAATGGTATAAGCCTTATCTGCATACGTTCTGGCAATACCATCTGCATATCCGTCGCACACAACAGTCTCATAACCTTTCTCTTTTGCTTTCTTTACCAGCTCTGTAAATTCTCCGAGCGTTCCCAGAATCAACACTTTATGTTTCATATCCGTTCCTCACATTCTCTGACAACCGAAGCCATATATTTCATATCCTCCACGCTGTAACGCTGATCGCAGGGCAACGGAAGAATATTGGCAGCCCAGGTATATTCCAGACTTTTTGTCTCAGAGTTCTCAATTATATTTTTCCAGTAAGTCGGCACAAATATCTTCTTTTCGGCAAGATATCTGCGAAGTTTCATTCCATCAGCGTGGAAATACGGATATGCAAAAGGTCCCTCCGGCACAGTCTGATTAAATATACTTTCCGATGGAAGCAGTTCTCCGAGAATCCGGTAGTTTTCTTCCCTTTTTTTCTTTGCTCTGTCATAATCCACAGCTTTCAGAAGATTCTGTGTAAGCTTTGACATCTGCCGAAGCTCCATCCCGTCATATTTTGCCGCATTTTCCAGCATATCTTTGTAGTAGGTTCCGGCATTATGCTCATAACGCCCCAGAATATGTTTCATACGCTCTGCAGAATAATCGACAGTCTTATTTTCTGTCAGGCTGGCATCTGTTGACAGATATGCGCCATCGCTGACACCCCAGAATTTTCTGCAGGAATACAGTGTATCTATCCCTTTTAATGGTTTCTGAAAAAATGCATGGGTATGGTCCACTATGATGTTTCCGTAAATCTTTTTATACTCTGATATCCGGGAATCAGACAGCTGACCATAGTAATTAACCAGATAAAGATATTCCCCTTCCGGAAGCTGTTCTTTCGGATACAGAACTTCCAGTTTCTCATTCAGATGATAAAATTCTGTCTCTATCTGATTTTCCTGACAGGTATGCACCACTGATTCACACAGAAAATACGGTAATAGGATTTTCCTGCACCTGCGGCTCTTCAAAAGCCACAGCAGTGCAGTTCTTCCAAGATTGACCCTGTACAGGTCAGGATAATATTCCTCTCCCGGCATCTCTTCCAGCTGAAAATATCCGCCAATTTCCTTCATTATTCGTCCGTATCCTCCCGACGTATTACATAATGGGGCATTTTTTTTGCCTCATTAAGAATGTTCATTAAATAGATTCCCATAATTCCGATCGATAACAAAATCAGTCCAAAAAACGCCAGCATAACCAGCATCAGCGAAGTCCAGCCCTGCACAGATATGCCCAGTGTAAAATATCTTACCAGATAACAGACCGACAGAACTACACTTATCAGGAAACTGACAATTCCGATATTTCTCACCAGCAGAAGGGGAAATGCAGTATGTGTCGTGATATCATAAATCAGATCTTTCAGCAGTCTCTTAAAGGAATAACCGCTTTTTCCGTAAGCTCTGTCTGCATGCTGAACCGGAACATTAATAATACGGTTAGAACTCCTGATCAGAAGGTTTCCAATCTGTGGAAGATATGTATTTGTTTTTACCATGGCATCCACAAGGAATCTGCGGATCAGCCTGTAACTGGTGATCTGAAGATCCGGATCTTTTCCCAGCATCTTTGAAGTTGCCCATACAGAAAATTTCGTTCCCAGTTTGCGTATCGGACCATGCTTTCTTCCTTCATAGCTTGCAATGATAACATCCACATCCGGTCTCTCCTGCATGGTTCTGACCATCTTCGGAAGTTCCTCCGGCTGATGCTGAAGGTCATCATCCATTGTTACCACAAACTCTCCTTTTACATGTGCAAATCCGCACAGAAGTGCCGGATGCTGTCCGAAGTTACGGGCCATCTGTATGATCCGTACCCTGTGATCCTTTTCTCTGAGTTCCATCATGATCTCATAAGATCTGTCCTTTGATCCGTCATCTACCAGGATCAGTTCAAAGTCTTCTTTAAGAGTTTCCCGGAATACTTTCTCCAAACGGGTATATAGTTCTCCCAGTGTATGTTCAGAATTATATACAGGAACAACCACTGAATATAAGCTCATATGCTTTTCCTTTCTCTTTTCATCTTTTTGCAATCATTTTTATCATATCATTTTCAACATTTCTTTTCAAGATTCCTGCTGCACAAACCTTGACTTCCCTGCTTTTTTATGTAAAATAGTTACTGTCCGACAGCTTTCAGGCTAGAGCGTGTCTGAAAAAGGCTTTCTGCAAGATGTGCGTCACAATTTGCGGGAATGATTTTTCAGACACGCTCTATTGGACGAAATCCGTAAAATACCATTATCGCCCGGAGGTATTATGTCAAAACTCAAAGACTACATACAACTTCATCTGAATATCCTGCTGTTTTCACTGACAAGTGTTTTTTCCAAAGCTGCATCTGTTCAGTATAATAAACATGGTCTCAGCAGTCCTCTGCTTTACCTGTTCCTGTTCCTGATGGCAGCCAACTGCGGAATCTACGCCATCACCTGGCAGCAGGTCATCAAGAAATTCTCTTTGTCTACTGCCTATGCCAATAAAAGTGTTTATCTTCTGTGGTCGCAGATATGGGCAGTGCTGATCTTTCATGAAAATCTTTCCATTCAGAATATCATAGGTATTCTGGTGGTTTTATTTGGAGTATGGACGGTGCAGAGATATGAATAGAACATTTATTTTAATCATGTTGAGCGGAACATTTTTTTCCGCTGTTTCACAGATACTTCTGAAACAGAGCGCAAATATCAGATACGAAAACCGAATCAGGGAATATCTCAATTTCCGGGTGATTCTCTCATACACCATATATATGCTGATCCTCCTCCTCAATACATGGTGTTATACAAAAGTAGATATGCGCTATGGTCCTGTCATTGATACTGCCGCCTATGTGTTTGTCCTGCTTCTCTCTCATTTCATTCTGAAGGAAAAAATCACGAAAGGAAAAATCATGGGAAACCTGATCATCATTGCAGGTATCCTGATCTATACGCTTTAATTACGGCAATTTCATAAAAAGATCCCGAAGCTGTTGCAGAATTTCCATCAGTGCCACAGCTGCAGGATCTTTTTATATGTTTCAATATTTTTTACTGCTTTTTATATTGTCTGGTACACACTCCATTTCCATCAAACACAGATACAATCCTGTTGGAACTGGTCAGTGTAATGTTCTCAGCACGCGTACCGGAAAGTGCGGAACTACCTTTGTAAAAATAGTATTTTTTACCATTCAGTGTCAGCCATCCCTTATACGCTTTTCCGTTTTTCTGGAAATAATAGGTGTGCTCCCCACTTTTTTCCCTGATTTTGTACATTCCATTCTCGCAGCGTACACCGTCGCTTCCAAAATAGTAGATATCGCCGGTAGATCTGGTCACGCGGCGGTTTTTAAACATATATCCGGATTTTGTATGGAACCAGTAATATTTCCCGTCTACTTTCTTCATTCCCATCAGAGCATAACCATCAGAACTGATATAATAGGTCTTTCCATTTACAGTTACCCACTGATCTGACACACGTTCGCCATTTTCATTGACATAATAGTATTTTCCATTTTCCTGATGAAGTCCTGTCTGTTCCTGGCTTCCATCGTTGCTGCCTGTATCGGGCTTCATTGCCGGAACATAGGAATCCAGAGATTTCCATCTCGGCGTAATTTTCTTTGTATAATCCACATAGCCAAAATCCATATCAACATCATTGCCTGCAGGAATTCCTGCTACCAGTCCGCTGGTACTGTTCAGTCCGCTTTCCCGGTTACCGTCTGTGGACTGCCATATTGTATAATTGTACCGTTCCTTATCAGGTGCCTGAATCGTGTCCCCATATCTTGCGATCCATACATCCACTCCTGATAATAAGGACCAGTCTATGTAATTATCATACCAGTTGGTATTGCAGTAAACCATTGGATAATATCCAGCCCTGCGCACTTCATTGCAGAAGGTCAGTGCCATCTCTGAGACTGTTTTTGCAGAAAGCTTACTTGCTTTTGCATACTCCAGATCATATACGACCGGATAGGAAACCTTGTAACCCTGCATTTTGCTGATGGCAAGCTGTGCTTCCTTTAATGCGGTAGTTGTTGATAAAGCTGTACTGTACACATAGGTACCTGTGGGTACTCCGGCAAGTTCTGCATTTGTCATATTCTCATCATAAGTGTAATCTTCGTGAGTCAGACCATAGGATATCCGGACAAACGCAAAATCTATGTCAGACTTCTTCACCTGTTTCCAGTCAATATTGCCCTGCCATTCAGAGACATCCATGCCTCTGGTTATCGCACCCGGAATGATTTTACCACTTCCGTTATAGCAGACACCGTTGATCTTTTTCCATGCTTTGGAATTCACTTTTTTTCTTGATGACTCTGTACCGGAAGTTCTTGCAGAATAAATAAATTCCTCCTCAGCCACTGTATCACGTCTGTCATAATGCGGATTTGCAAAAACAGAGCTTACAGGCTGCGCTACAGCTATCGCAGCTGCCAGACAACCAACAATAAGCCTTTTTCTGATTTTTAAAAAATCTCTTTTCATCTTTCTACTCCTGTCCTGTCTTCTAATAAACGTCCATTTTATTACAATACTATTAACATATTATACACACTATATTACATTTTCGCAAGATAATCCCTGATATATACCCAAAAACGGCTGCACATTTCTTGCTCTGTGCAGCCGTTTTGCATATTTCGTTTCTATAAGCAATTATGTTTATTTATCCTGGCAGAAATATCCGGATCAGACAGCCGGATCTGTAGGATCAAAATTAGCAGCTCCCCTTAACGGAGTCAGTGCTTTCTTTCCAAGAGGTCCTTTCATTGCATCATCTGCTTTATATTGACCGTCAATAATACTGATGGATGCGCCATTACAGTTCTCATAAACCCACTTCGCATCTGCCACACAGGTTCTGATACATCCATGTGATGCGGGAGATCCAAGCTTATTGTACTCTCCTGCCGGAAGATTATATGAGTTTGCCTGACCGCAGGCTACAGAATGAACAAAGATTCCTCCCTGTCCGGCACGGTCTACATGGGTTCCATACTGTCCCCAGGATGGTCCCATAAGAGGCTGCCACCTCAGGCTTCTGCTCAGTGTAAAGTCACCGGTCGGAGTTGGTGTTCCCGCTAAACCTACAGATACCCTGATTGTCTTAACAGGAATTGTTCTGGCTGAATCAGCATAAACAGTCATAACTCCGTTTACTCTGTCCACCTGAACAGAATACGGTCCTCTGTATCTGTTTGTCAGATCAGTGATACGGTATCCGTTACTGTCAAAGTAATACAGAATTCCATTAACTCTCATACTCTTATTTCTTGCAAATCCGTTTCCTGACGGATCGATATATCTCACCAGGTTTTTAGCATTACTTACAATTACCCATCCTCTTGTATATTTACCGTTTGCATCCAGATAACCGTTTACTCCATTCTTTTTCATAAACTGATTTGTCTGAACCACACATTCTTTAAGATAATAGTAATTGCCGCTGTATTTTCTCCATCCACTCTTATACAGGCTTCCCTTAGAGGATGCGATATACCATTTCTTTTTATAGCGCACCATTGTGCTCTTATATATTTTACCTTTGTGTTCTGCGGATGTAGATGATTCAAATATATATTTCTTTCCATCGATTTCTGTCAAACCGCTTGCAAGCTTTCCTGATGGCTTAAAATAATAACCTGCGGAAGTCCACTTATCCGTATAATGATTTCCATTGGAATCAAAATACAGCCAGCCAAGGAATTTGCCACTGGTGCTGACAAGTTTCTGCCAGCCATGTTTCTCAACAACACGACCCGGAGTACTTCCAAAGTAATAGTAATGGTCGTCTGCTTTCGCCCATCTCTTTGTCCAGGTTGCCCGCTTTCCGTTTGAACCAAAATAATATCTGAAATTGCCGTATTTTACAAGTTTATTTCTATAAATCTGGCCATTACTGTCGGTACAGTAATATGCACCATTCTGAGCCTTCTTCATCACTGATTTCAGAACATATCCATTGGCATCCAGCAAATAACTTCCGGTTCCTTTCTCCGGAATAGCTGTGGCAAC
>OKTB01001060.1_pt1 | contig 11992 bp, 8 predicted proteins | sample 1606131 | NCBI WGS metagenome assembly OKTB01 (sample SAMEA3879518, study PRJEB24766) | human gut metagenome | biome: human-associated habitat; feature: feces | place: USA | collected 1985/1987
ACAAAAGGCTCCATCTCGGATTCCTCCAGGACTTCCGCTCCCATCGCGGGACAGCCCAGTGCAAACTTGGGAGCAGCCTTTAGTTCGTCAAGGTTGGCGCCGGTCACAAATACTACCTCCGCTTCCTTCCCGGCTTCCCGGATACCCTCTCCGATGGCCTCTGCCATAGCCTGGGTGTTACCACCCTGTGTCCAGAATACTACATAAATCTTATCCATTTATTTTTCCTTCCCTTCCGCACCTTTCCGTGCCTGTTTCTATGCTGCGGTACATCCGCAGATATCTATGATTTCTGTCATCTTTAATCCATAATGCAACAGCTGGATCAAATTTTCCCTGGCATATTCATATTTTTCAAAAAGTCTCTGTTTTCCTTCTTTATCCGCATATACTTTCCAATAACCGGTGCAGAGGCTGTTCTTCCCCTGATGTCTGATAAATCCTTCCACATCCTCCGGGGGATATCCTAACAGCAATCCCAGTTCGTGGGGGAACGGCTTCCCTCTCTCTGTATAGGTTTCATAACGATCGCAAAATACCGGCAAAATATCCTCCAGTCGATCGGATTCGTACCCTGCCTCCCGCAGCAGTTTCTTTACCTGCGGCATTTTCAGATACTTTTCCAGCCGGTCTTCCCGATACAACAGTATTACCATTTTCTCCTCTGTCTCCAACAAGGGATACAGGGAAAGCACACTGCCTTCAACGATCCTTCCCACCTGTGTAAAGCCTTCCGGGGAAATCGTCAGCAGATTGGAAATCTTAAGTCCCGTGATCAGCGGTGCACACTGCAAAGCCAACTGTAGTTCCACATCGTCTGCTTCCATTTCACACAGGATCTCCCACGTTTCCTGACTCAATCAGCGCTTCACCTCCTGCCATCCAAAAGTCATTGAGTTAGTTGTAGCTAACCTATATAAATAATATAGAAAAAAGCAGTTCCCGTCAAGGGAACTGCCTGATAGAAATTCTCAACATATAAACTTTCAAAATAGCTTTGGGGATTTCCATTCTCAGATCTTTCTGCGGTCCAGCCCTGTACTGCGATAGTATTCTGCCTTGTCCTGATACATCCGTCTCTCGGACTCCGTCAGTAAATGATCCTTTCCCACGGCTTCCAGAGTGTTCACCGCTGCTCCTACTGCCATGGAGACATCATGAGCTGCCAGCTCTGTTTTTAATTCCTCCACCTTTTGATAGAATTCCTTTTCAGAAATTCCAGTGCACAGAACCACCAGTTCATCTCCGCCGATACGGAACATTCCATTTCCCTCAAATACACGTTTCAGGCAGTCACAGCACCTGCGGATCAGGCGGTCTCCGGCGGAATGTCCTTCACTGTCATTGATCCGTTTTAATCCTGTAATATCACAGTATACCACGCCGATGGGCTCGGTATGGTCCACCTGCTCAATGTACCTCTCCATAGCATAACGGTTCCCCAATGTCGTCAGCGGATCCGAATAGCTCATCACTTCCAGCTCCCGTACCAGATTTCTCTGCTTCAGGGACGATACGATAAAGTGTCCCATGATCTGCAGCATCTCCGACACAAATTCAAAATATCTGGTCGAAGGATTGTCTACTCCGTAGAAGCCGATTACTTTCCCATCATCATAAAGCGGAACCACCACCAGGGAATGAATATTCTGTCTTACCAGAACTTCATACATCTGCGGATCCACATCTTTCATTTCTTCCAGATTCTCTGTGACAAAACTCTGATTCTCATCAAACTTCCGATACCATTCCGCACAGATCTCCGGCGGTAGGTCCTGAAGGGTATCCTTTTCCGGTGCGACTCCCTTGGCTACCCATTCGTATGTATTGTGGTCATGATCGTGGTCATCCTTTTCAAAAATATAGGCCCGTCCCGCTTCCAGATTCTTTCCGACGAATTCCAGCAGCACCTGCAATGTCTGATCCATGCTCTCCTGCCGCTGTGCCACACGGATGGCTTCATTCAACGCAACCTCCATATTACGGTAATCTTCGGATTTGTGCCCTCTCCCATTCAGATTGCCACAATCTATGGCGATTTCCATACGGTATTTTCTCCCGTCTTCTTCTACCAGTGTGTCCTTGATATGAAGTTCTCTTCGCAGCAGCGGATTGTAATATTCCCATTCCTTAAAAAAACCCGGCTTTAACTGTTCATTATTACACATGCCACAGGGCAGAGAATTTCCCTGCAATATCTCATAACACTTTAACCCGATGATCTCTTCAAGACTTTGAAATCCATAGCTCTTCAGAGTCTTCTTGTTCATATATATCAATTCATGAGTCTCTGCATCTGCCACATATACATATTCACCCAGATTCTCGAAAAATTCCCATATTTTACTCATATACACCAACCTGCTTCCGTATTCTTCCCCTCTTTATAACTAATCAGTATACACTTGCAAACGCTTTACGGCAAGCCTGTTCTCTCAAAAATGTCTGTAATAATCTCACATCATCCGTGATCACACCGTCCGCCCCACAGTTTACGATCCGAAGCATGGCACCGGAAGTATTGGCTGTCCACCCGTATACCGACTTTCCGCAGTAATGAATGGCATCTACCATATCCACTGTAAGATTTCTCCCCTCGATGCTATAGCTGTCGGCATAGTCCAGCTCATAATCCTCTTCTTCCAGATCATGGGCAATAAAAACTGTTGAAATCCCCGGTTCCAGCTCCTTCATTTTCTGCAGGATTCCCTTGTTCATGGAGCCTATAATACACTCATCCACCATATCATAGTCCTGCAGCAGAGTCAGCACGCTTTCCTCCAGTGCATCCTCCTGTCCGGTATATTTCAGTTCGATCATCAGAGTGATCCTGCCTCTGGCACAGGCAAGCATTTCTTCCAGTGTCGGGATCTGTTCTCCCCGGTATGCTGCCGAAAAACCGCTGCCCACTTCCAGGGTTTTGAGAGCATCTGCCTCCGCATCCCATACGCAGATATCCTCTCCTGTGGTCCGTTTAAAATTACTGTCATGCATAACGATCAGGGTTCCGTCCGACAACTGCTGCACATCAATCTCTGCAATAGGCGCTCCATCCCGGATGGCCTGTTCCAGGGCCGCCACCGTGTTCTCCGGAGCTACTTTTGCCCCCGCCCGATGCGCTACCACGATCACAGGAGCGTCTTTACCTGCGGCCTGTACCTGCGGCAATACACCATATGTCAGAAAATAGAGGCAGAGAAGCATAACAATCGCTGTTTTTCTGATAATTTTCATCACATTGCCCTCCCATGAAAGTTATTTGTCAATTTTATTGTAACTATTGACTATAAACTCCATACAAGGAAAATGTTAACTTTTTGTAAATATTCAGAGCCACGTAAATATAACCGGAGGAACGTCGAATGCTTGCATTCGTAAGATCCTCTGGCTATATTTATGTGGCGAAGTGACCACATGAGCAAAAGGAAAGCATCGGAGATGCGATTTTGCGAATGGGGTTCTGAATATTACGACTATTCAGAGCCATGTAGCTTCAGGCAGGGTATTCGGCAGATGCTTGCATACGCAAGAATATCTGCCTGAAGTTATAGGGCGAATTATCGTTCTGAATCGTCGGTAAGCCCGGATAAGCGTACTCACTTCCGTAACATCACTACCAGCTCATGAGCCAGCAGTGGAAATGCTGCCAGTACATTCAATAGCAGCCATTCCTGTCCGGACAGATGGGAGGTTCCGAACGCTCCGATGAGAAACGGTACTTCCGTTACCGCAAACTGCAGCGCAAATCCAATAACACAGGCCAACACCATCAGCGGATTATCCCAGGGTCTCATGGCAAATACGGACTTCTGCATATCCCGCATTCCCACTGCATGATACAGCTGGCACATTCCCAGTACTGTAAAAGCATAAGTCTGGGATCGGGCAAGTATTTTTTCCCGGGACAGTAATTCACGAAGTCCCTCTACCCAGTCAGACAGATTCCAGGACAGTTCTCCCCTGCCTGCCAGGATCCCACAGGGCAATACCAGAAATGCCGCCAGACCGATACCGGTGATCAGCGCTCCATAGAGTAAGGTACAGGCCATTCCGCCCCGGGCGAACAGACTCTCCGCTGCTTTTCTTGGAGGACAGCGCATCAGGCTTTTTCCGTCATTTTTATCCACTCCCAGTGCCAACGCCGGAAGGGAATCCGTGATCAGATTGATCCACAGTATATGACTGGATTTTAGAGGGGAAGCCAGCCCCAGAGCCACTGCTGCGAACATGGTCATCAGTTCCCCGAGATTGGAAGACAGTAAAAATATCACCGACTTGCGGATGTTTTCATAGACGCCTCTGCCTTCCTCGATTGCCTTTTCAATCGTTGCAAAATTATCATCCGTCAATATCATGTCCGCCGCCTGTTTAGCCACATCCACGCCGGTTCCCATGGCTACACCGATATCTGCTGCTTTCAGAGAAGGAGCATCGTTCACACCATCCCCTGTCATGGCCACAATCTCCCCATTCTGCTGCAGCCCCTTCACGATCCGTACCTTCTGGGCCGGAGTCACTCTGGCATAAACCCTGATATTCCTGATCCTCCTGGCAAAAGAAGCATCATCCAGATGATTCAGTTCTTCCCCTGTAATACACTGACTGCGATGCCCTGCAATCCCCAGCTGTCTGGCAATGGCATAGGCGGTATCCACATGATCCCCGGTGATCATTACTGTAGATACACCTGCACGGCGGAAAATCTCCACCGCTTCCTCCGCCTCCGGTCTGGCAGGATCACGCATCCCCACGATTCCCAGGAATGTCATACCTTCTTCCCCACACCCGGGAGTGTTTCCGCTCTGTGCTGCCGCCAGTGTCCGAAGCGCCAGGGAATTCATGAGTTCTACAACCTCACTGATCCTTTTTCTCTGTCCGGCTGTCATTGGCACACTTCTTCCGTCCTGTAAAATATGAGTGCAGTGCTGTACGATCACATCCGGTGCCCCCTTCGTATAGGCAATGCTTCCCTTATGCCCTCCGTTTTTCGGGATTCTGTGATAGGTCGTCATCATCTTCCGGTCCGAATCGAAAGGCTTTTCATCATAGCGGGGGTACTGCTTCTCCAGACGTTCTCTATGCATCCCCATCTTCTCTCCGAAGTCTAAGAGCGCCAGTTCCGTTGGATCTCCGATCCGTTGCTCTCCCTGCAGGGAAGCATCGTTGCACAACAGCATTCCCCGGAGCATCTCCTGTACGCATCGGGATTCTCCCCTGCCATTGCTGCCGGCAGCATCCTCCAGCACATCATACCACCAGCATTTTTCCACCGTGAGCCGGTTCTGGGTCAGTGTGCCGGTCTTATCCGAGCAGACCACGCTGACCGCTCCCAGAGTCTCAACGGAAGGCAGTCTGCGGATGATCGTATGTACTTTGACCATTCTGGTCACTGACAATGCCAGACAGATCGTCACCACTGCCGGCAGACCTTCCGGCACCGCAGCCACCGCCAGGGAAATCGCCACCAGCAGCATTTCCGGAATATTTCTGTGTTGAAATACCGCCAGCAGAAACAATGCCGCACATACTCCCAGCGATAAAATACTCAGAAGCTTTCCCATATCCCCCAGACGTTTCTGTAACGGTGTCATTTCCTCTTCCGCATCTGTGATCATGGAGGCGATCCTGCCGATCTCCGTGGCCATGCCCGTAGCTGTCACGATTCCTTCTCCGTGGCCATGGGTCACCACAGTAGACATATATACCATATTGACCCGTTCAGCCAATGGAATCTCGTGTCTGCAGTCTGCCAGAAACAGCGCATCTTTTTCCACAGGTACCGATTCTCCGGTCAGGGCGGATTCCTCTACCTGCAGATTGGAGCTTCTGGTCAGCCGTATATCCGCAGGTACCTCCAGGTCTACCAGATCGCCCGTCACCAGTTCCGCCGCCGGAATCTCCTGACGGATACCTTCCCTGATCACAATGGTCTGTGGACTGGTCAGCTTTTTCAACGCTTCCAGTGCCTTTCGGGCTTTTCCCTCCTGCAGCATGCCCACCAGGGCATTGACCACTACCACAGTGCCGATGATCACGGCATCACTGAGCTCCCCCAGAAAGACGGATACCACAGCTGCGATCAATAATATGTAGATCAGCGGGTCCTTTAACTGCTCCAGAAAAAGCTGTATTTTCGTCTTTTTTCTGGCAGCTTTCATTTCATTTCTGCCATTTTGCTGTAAACGACGAAAGGCCTCACCATCGGTAAGGCCCTTCACTGCGTCACTTTTCAGTTCATTTACGGTTTCCTGTATATTCTGTTTTTCGAACACGGCTGCCTCCAATGCTTGTTTCTATTAAGCATTGTATGTCATATCTTCAGAATTCATTACACCGAATCATCGTACATTTTAATCTCTTAACTGGAATGCTGCGGTCAGCTCGTTCATGTTGGTGGCCTGCGCAGACAATTCCTCACTGGTGGCAGAAGTTTCTTCTGCGGTCGCAGAGTTGTTCTGCACCACTGTGGATATCTGTTCAATGCCCTGTTCAATCTGCATCATGGCATCTGCCTGTGCCTTGGATTCTTCCATGGCTTTCTTGGACTCGTTGGCCAGATCCTCAATGCCTTCCACGACCTTCTGCAATGCTTCGGCTGTCTTGTCCGTGATCTGGTTGCCATGCTCAATCTCCTGCAGGGAAGTCTCAATCAATTCTCTGGTATGTACCGCAGACTGTGCACTGTCATCTGCCAGCTTACGAATCTGATCCGCAACCACTGCAAAGCCTCTTCCGGCCTCTCCTGCTCTGGCTGCCTCAATGGCTGCATTCAGGGACAACAGATTCGTCTGGGATGCGATGTCCTCAATCTCACCGATAATATCGCTGATCTGCCTGGAAGTATCGTTGATCCGCTGCATGGCATCCGTCAGACCCTTCATTTCCTCTCCGCTGTCCTTCGCCTGCTGCTGGTAATCCATAGCCTTCTGGTAAGAACCTCCCAGTGCCTTGGCATTCTTCTCCACGATCTCGGTTACATTCGTGATGGTAGCCTGCAGTTCCTCTACGGAACCGGCCTGGTCGGTAGCACCCTCCGCAAGTCCCTGGGCAGCATCTGCCATCTGGTTTGCCCCCAGAGATACCTGTCCCACTGCCGTCTTGATCTCATTAAGTGTCTCACTGAGCTTATGGTTCAGCTTACGGATAGATTCCAACAGTCCCTGGAAGTCTCCCACATAGGCTTCTGCGCAACCTGTAGTCAGTGCAAAATTGCCCTGTGACATCTCTCCCAAAAGATAATCCGCATCGCCAATCACTTTCTGCAGGTTACCGGATAATGCGGCGGTAGCCTCTGCCAGGATCTGTGTCTCATCCTGTGTCCGGATCACTGGTGCCGGAGTATGCAGATCGCCCTCAGCCAACAGACGTAATCTCTCGGTACACTTTGCCACCGGTTCACCGATCGCCTGACCGATCTTTTTTGCCCTGCGCACACTGAAACATAAAGCTGCAGCACCTATTGCTACACCAATGACAATACATACAACGGTAGAACCAAGGAAATCTGTCAGTGGTGCATTTACTGCCACGCTCCATCCATTGGTTCCTTCTATTGGTGCATAAGCCTGTATTGTGAAGGTTCCGCCTTTCATATAAGTGCCATATCCGGTTGCTCCGGTCATCATCTTCTGCTCTACCTTTGCAATTCCCCGCAAAGATCTGTCTGTCTGGGACAGTTCAATGTTGCTCTTCTGCTCCTGGGCAATCGCAGAATCACAGTGAGCAATGGTGATACCTGTTTCTCCCAACAGATAGCACTCGGAATTCTTACTGACAGAGACTGCCGCAGCAATATCATTTAAGAACTCCGGATCCGGCACAACGAATACCACGCCGACAATATCACCATTCTTATCTCCGTCTGCATATACGGGTGCGGAAATGATAACGCTGAGCTTACCGTCTGTCTTTGCAATCACGGGATCCGATACCACGACCTCTCCCTGCATGGATCTCTTAAAATAATCACGGTCACTATAATCGGTTCCGTCATAAGCACAGATACCGTTGGCGCCGATCAGCTTGCCTCTGACCATTCCATAAGCTTCCACACGCTGGTTGATATACTGCTGCTTCTGCTCCTGGGTAAATACTGGAGAAGACAGCTGATAGCTGCATCCGAGTTCGGATACGATCGTTGTTGTCACCCGTAGTTCCTCTTTGATACGGTCTGCAGAGATCTCTGCCACCACCAGCATATCGCCTTCCAGTGTTCTCATGGTACTGGACAGATTCAGGATCACGGTAAGGATGACCAACGGAATAATCGAGAACACTACCAGCCTGCTGATTGCCTTCTGCAGACGTTCCCGGATCGTCGTCATGCCGGGTGTCTGCCCCTTTGTGCCCTTCTGTGATGCTTTTGTACTCATATGTCCTCATTTCTGCGCTGCATTTTTATTATATGCTTTATTTTCCTGTACTCTGTGAAGTGACCACTTGTCCGGCAGCGCCCGGATATCCCATGCATTTCCTTCATTTTGGAACAGTGATCTTCTGCAGAGATACTTAATTTTATATGTTGATTTTATTTTACCATGATTCAGAAAAATTTTCTATCTTTTGAAGCCCAAAAAGAGAGTTAATATTCCGTTAAGAATATCAACTCTCTCCTGTCATTTATCTCTCTATCCCCTCATGATAAGAAATACCCTGTTAATAGCCGAACTCCTGGGCAAAATACAGCTTGCCATTGGTCTCATAGACCGCAATGCTGCAGGTGGTAAAATCGTCTGCCAGGATATTCGCTGCGTGTGTAGGAGAAGCCATCCAGGCATCTACTACACTCTGTGCGGAATCATAGCCCTTCGCCAGATTCTCGCCCCACATCAGTTCACTGTTCACTGTGTACCAGTCCTTACCGTTGGGTCTGGTATGGGAGAACTTGGAAGCTGCTTCGGTTGCTCTTACCATAGCGCAGGACTCCAGACCGTTGCTCCAGTTCAGTGTTGCCAGGCCGTTCTCTGCTCTCTTCGCGTTTACAATATCCAACGCATCGATAGCCATGGCACGAAGTTCATCTGCACGGGCCAGCTCAGCTTCACTCATACCGGCTTTTCTCACAGAACCCGCCAGTGCCACTGCCTCTTCATCGAACCAGACAGTTCCGTCATCCGTGGCAGGATCACGGCTTACAGAGGATAATTCTGTACTCTTGCCGCAGCCTGCAAGGCTCAGCACCATGATGACTGTCAGAACAAGACTCATCCATCTTTTTTTCATTTGTTCTACCTCTTCTTTCCTTGATTGTTTATAGTAAATATATGTTTATTCGTTATGATTGCTTTTTCTTAATAATAAGCCATGCTCCCAGCCCTGTCAAGGAAAGGGCAAAGCCCAGATTCCATGTATTGGAATCATCGCCGGTCCTGGGTCTTCTGGAAGCTCCCAGGACTGCTCTGTCCGCCAATGGTGTAGGATCATCGGTAATGCTTACAACCCGCTGACGTCTTACACCAAGCACCTGAGGTGTTACCGGGGTTGCCGGCTCAGACGGTGTACCGGGAGTATCCGGGGTATCGGAATCATCCGAATCGTCCGGAGTATCCGGGGGTGCGGTCGGAGTAGTGGTCGGCGTCGTGGGTGTGGTATCCGGTGTGCCTGTCGGCGTAGGCTCCGGAGTAGCACTGGGAGTAGGTTCCGGGCTGATAGTCACGGTCGGAGTAACCTCCGGCTCTCTGGACAATTCAAACTGCATTCCGAAGCCGTATCTGGTCATCTGATAGCCGTTGTTGGCCAACACACCGTTAAGGTTAGTGGTGATCTTCACTTCTCCGTCCTTTAACAGGTCGGATACCAGAGTATCTGCATAGGAACCTTCCTGTCCGTTTTTCAGCATCCGGTCATACAGACCTTCACCGTCAAAAGTATATACATTATGATATGTCGTGTAATATAAAGCATCTGCTACTGCAGAACAGCTCTCCGCTACTGTGGTATCGGCGGTTCCGTTGGTCAGGATTGCCAGTTCCTCTGCCGTAAGTTCTGAAAAGCCGTAGACCTTATTTCCTTCTTCTCTGGAAGTATTGTTGAACCAGTCTAAGTAATACTGTGCCAGGCAGCTCCGCGTAACCTCTTCCGGCTTCATTTCTTCGCTGCCATATCCTTTTTTCAAAAGAGCCTCTCCGACAATCGCATCCGTAACCTTGCCTGCGGTGATTCCGAGATCCCGTAACGGAGCATTTAAAATACGACGGGGCAATGTACAGAACGCTCCCACTTCACCGATCTCATAACCTTCAAAACCACTGGACAGAACCGTTACTTTCTCTCCTGCCTTAGGCGCCGCCGGGATCGTACCGATCGTGGCCTTTGCAGGATCATACTGATACTCCTTATTGCTCTCATTTACCAGCTTTATGTTGTAGTACAGGGTATCTCCGGGCTCTGCCGCATTTCCTCCTGCCACGGTACCGTTCAGATAACCGATGGCATCGGACAGATTGATTCTTACCTTGTCCGGGGCATTGCTGTGGATCGTAATGGTGATCGTTGCATCATAGGTCACCCTGCCGGTGCCGCTTTCCCAATGCTGTTCCAGTTCCGGAGTTGTAGTAATGGTAATACCTTCGGAAATATAATGGAACACTGCGCCGTTCTCATTCTGTTCAAAAGTTACCGTTCCCGTGGGATATTCATAATAATCTACTGCGGATACCCCGGGAATCCTGTAATCGTATCCGTCATAATTGATCCAGGTCTCTGTGGGTGTGGTCACATACCATACCGTGGCAATGGTGACTCCACTGAAGGACCGACCAGTGGTGAGCAACTGATCCATAAAACTTTCCGTTACATTTTCACCATACAAGACGCCGTTGTTGTCATTCACATACTGTTTTACATCCTCAAGGGTTTTTCCGCAGTTTTCTTTATAATAGGAAGTGCCTTCGCTGTCTCCACCGTAATAAACATAGTGTAACAAATCTGCGGGCTTGCAGTCAGAATATTTGTTTACATCTAATGCTACGAATCCAACGCACTGCCAGCTTGCTCCGTTACTTCCGGTTAACTTTCCTTCGGCATCTACACCTGTATTATCCACAGAAAGATATTTAAAGGTTTCAGCATCATCCAAAGTCATCTTATGACCTGCAAACAATGAAAAATCTCCGTTTGCCGGCTTGTAATTATTGGGCCATACGTTGGGGCTGGCTACCTGTCCTCCCACATATTTTGCCATGGTGCCTCCAGCAAGAATCACCGTTTTGATGGTGGGATAGGTTTTCTCTTTTACAGCAACAACGCTGTCGTTTCCGCTTACACTTGCCATTTCAACAACATCGTTCTGCTCATTCTGCGTTGCTTCTTCCGCCTGTACCGTAAATCCGGTGTTGGAGATGCTGCCGATCATCAGTGCCGCTACCAGAGTTTTTGCCAGTTTGGTCTGTATTACGTTTTTTAACTTCATTTCTGTTTCCCCTCAAAACCAGTATTTCTGTTTTTATTACTTCTTTTTACTCTCCTAATAAGGAAGACTGCGCCAAATGGAAAAAAGGACCAGAATTTGAAAAATTTTTCAAGATTCTGATCCTTTTATACTTTTACAGCTAAGATCGGCTGTCGTTCCGTTCCTGTTTAATGTTCTTTTCGCTTAAGAACAAGCCATGCTCCCAGACTCGTCAGGGAAAAGGCAAAGCCCAGATTCCAGGCATCGGAGTCATCGCTGGTCTGCGGTCGTCTGGATGCTCCGAGGACTGCTCTGTCCGCCAAGGGAACTGTCTCATCCTCGATGGTCACCATTCTGCGGCGTCTTGCACCAAGTACCTGCGGGGTGTCCGGGATTCCACCGGCCGGTGTGCCGGGATCTGCCGGGGTACCGGGATCATTCGGGGTGCCGGGATCATCTGGTGTATCATCCGGAGTATCGGGTTCATCCGGGGTGTCAGGTGTTGCGGTTGGTGTTGCTGTTGGTGTAGGTTCCTCGGTTACTACCGGTACCGTCGGCGTAGGCGTAGGTTCCTCGGTTACTACCGGCGTAGGCGTAGGCTCC
>OKTB01001067.1_pt1 | contig 11952 bp, 25 predicted proteins | sample 1606131 | NCBI WGS metagenome assembly OKTB01 (sample SAMEA3879518, study PRJEB24766) | human gut metagenome | biome: human-associated habitat; feature: feces | place: USA | collected 1985/1987
GGATGCCCGTAAACGCCGAATCGATCCTTGCGTAAGAAATATCATTCTCCATAGCGAAACGATACCGGAGATTCGTGCCGTCTGCTGCTCTGGAAATATCCATCTCACAGGCCGGAACATAGTTTCTGTTATAAAGAAACATCAGGAGCCGGTGAAATGAGAGGTTCCGGGGCTCCCATTCACCGCACACACTTTTGTAGAGCCAGTCATAATACTGCTCTGCCAGACTCGAAAATATCATTCGTCCTCCTCATTCTGATATACGTCGCAGAAGTTCTGCCGGACCTGAAGGATCTCATAGTCCTTCATATACTTGTGGTTCCGGACATGGACCGTGCTCGGCATATACACTCCGAAGTTCTTCAGCGCCTCCGTGCCGATCATATCCGCGACAGAGCCCTCGTCAAGGGGAGTGTCCTCGCCGTCGATGACAAGCTTTCCGTCGCTGTAGTACGAGAGAAAACAGGTCTCGTACTCATCATCCCCGCCGAAATCGTCCGGCTGGATGATCTCGATCGGCTCGTGGTCTGCGTTCACCTCCGGGTCAGACTCCGTCCGATACTTCCCGGCCAGCTGCTCGAAACTCTTCTGGGTGGCTTTCTCTTCGATTTCCTTTTCCATATCGGCTTCCCTCTCCTGGAGATGGCGGCGATCAGTCTCATACCGCTCGTCATAGTAATCCCGATACTTCTTCTGGAACAGGGTATGCATGATGCACACGCCGGTGCTGACGCCCGCTCCGAAGAACAAAATATCACGAATCGTTCTGTTCATTGTCTTCTCCTTTTATGCTCATAAAGGTAAACGCCAGTCCGCCAAAGAAAAGGGAGACGCTCATAAGAACGCCTCCCACGACATGCCGCTTACGTTTCGTGTCGGTCAGATAGTCCAGAAACAGGAATACGTTTTCCAAACTGTCCATAGCAACGTCCCTTTCACTCCGCGAGAACAGCCAGACCGGAAGCAAAGCATACCCCGGCCATGACTGCGAACACATAAGAGAGTCTCTTTACAATTCTGGTCATAGCTATCCCTCCGAAATATCAATCTCAGATCTTGTCGATGATGACGCCGTCGCAGTTGAAGGTGAGCAGAAGCGCCATATTATAGGCAAAGGGATTCGTGTCAATATTCTGAATATTAGACACTCCCTCTACATATTGATCGATGCCAAAGCTGATGCAGTTTTGCTTCGACAGGTCATTAGGGTCATAAATCCATCCGATGAGCTGACCCTCAGGCACTTTCATGGTTTTATTGCCACCGTAAGTTCCAATCATGGACAGAACATCATTCAGAAAAAGATGGCCTTGACTCTTGAGGCGCTTATTTGCAGCTTTTTCGACCATAAACAAATAGTTTCTGTTCAGGTCCATATCAGGTTCCCATGTATCAACAGTCGAATCAAATACACAGGTATAAACACTCTCATGCTTGGAGGCAATGTCTTTGTACTCTTTGATGACCTCTTCGGTGCCATCATCCTTCTTCGCAGTGGACTCGACTTCAACTGCTTTGATATTGTGCTCGAGCTCATGCTGGATACGGTCGCCGAAGCGCTCGGTAACGCGGGACTTGTACTCGTTGAAGGTCTTGTCCAGAGCGATGTAGGCAGCCGTGAGGGTTGCATTCCGCTTGCTCATGATAGTGTGAGAGCCGAACATGCAGCCGAGTGCGATCGCGCCGAGACTCACAGCGGGAGCATATGCCTTGGCGAGCTTCACGCCGGTCTGGATGTAGACGGCCGTGATGTCCTTCTTGACATCCTCTTCGGTATATGTTTCATCCTTGTTCAGGATGATCTGGCCGTTCTCGATCTGCTCCTTTGCCTTATGGATCGTTGCGACGTCGGCCTTATGCTCTTCGATGATGTCCTGTGCCTTGATGGTCGCCTTGCAGGCCATAACAGTAGCCGTAACACCGCAGACTGCCGCACTGATGATCATAATGGTCGGGCTGGCCTTCTTGAGCCGGTAGCCGTACTTGGACGCCGTGCGAGTCACAGCGTTGACGATTTCATCTTTCTTGATGCTGTTCAGAATTTTCATAAAATATCAATCCTTTCTATCTCAGCTGAGGGGAATCGGACGGGGCAGAACAAGGCGGTACCCGCCCGGGATGCCCTTGATGTACGCCTCATTGAGGTTGTACCAGCCGTAATTGTAGTCGGTGGACTCGTTCGAGACACCCATCATGTCCCACAGGTCGCCTACAGACACCTGCTTGTACTTGCGCAGGGCATCGTACATCTCGTTCAGTGTGCTGTCTGCGTCGTAGCGCACTTCAAAATCAAGATTCTGAAGTGTTCTTGCCGGGCGTCCGGATGTTCCCGGGCGGCTGCTCTGACCGTCCTGATAGTAGCGATCGTAGCTGTTACGCTGCCGACTCGAGCTGCTGTAATTCGTAGACGAGCTGCGGCTGCGGTCATCGCCCCAGAGAGCGATGCTGATGGCAGAATTAAAGATGCTGCAAAGCCCGTTCTTCAGCATCGGGATGAGATACTCCGCGATGATGCGGTCTTTGACGGTCTTGAGGTCCTCCGCCAGAAAGTCGTTGGCGATCTTCTGGATGTCGTTCTGCTCCTTGAGCGTAACTTTTCCCCTTACAACCTTGCCGAACTTCTTCTTGGGTTCGCCCTGGGCCGTATTCAAATCATTCTTGGGCATATCAACCTGTGCCATTATGCTTCTCCTTTGCAAAAAATAAAAAAGTAAGAGCTGCAGATTTCTCTACAGCTCTCGCTTTATCTGACATTAGTTCTCCTCTTCGGAAGTCTCCTCAACGTCCTCATCCATGTTGTCCACCATTTCCTGCTCGACCTCCTCGGTCACCGTCCAGGGAGTGCGCAAGTGGATCTTCTTCTTGGTCTTCGGCTTGCCATCCGCCGACTTGTTCTTCTTGCTCTTAAGATGCTTGATACCGCCCACAATAGCGGCACCAGCGATCACAGCAGCACCAAGTACAAGCTTCGGATCAATGCCCGAAGGTTCCTCGTTGTCGATCACCTGAACACATTCCTCAGGAACGACCTCCACAGAAGTCTCATTCTCCATCATAGTAATTTCGTTCATGTTGTTCATTTCGTCCATTTTAGTTACCTCTTTCTTATAAATAAGTTTATAATGTCGGAGTATTTCTCTCCATAAAGCAAGCTGAATTTTTCGCGCCGGGGTAAAAATATCAATACCCCAGCCACTTGGGCGGAGTGCTGTAATCCAGCACAAGACAGGGCGCTCCATCCTCATCCAGTTTCGATGTATAGAAGGTGCTGATCTCCAGAGTCGTTTCCGTGTCCCAGCCCAGAAGGTCGCCGTTACGGTTGTGGTCGATGCCCAGATAGTCGAACAGGTCGTTCTCCGTGACCCGGAAATCGCTGAGCAGCTGCTTGTTCACGCCGTTGATGGCTTTTTCCAGCATGTTTCTGGACGTTAAAAAGTATGTCCCGGAAAGGCTCTCCCAGCATTTGACCGGTTCGTTGTAAAAGTCGTTGCCTATGCCAGGCTTCTGGGGCGTTGCCACAGGAGGATTCTTCGGCTCCGGGCAATTCGTCATCTTGTCCAGCGCGACAGCTTCCTTGATCTCCTTCGCCTTCTCCGGCCCGACCGTCTCAACGACCTTGTCCTGATAGCTTCGCAGAGCCGTCTCCGACATGGTGTAAGCTGCCGCCAGCGCAGCGTTTCTCCGGTCGTTGACGCTGCTCGCTGCGATGATGCAGCCGGTCGAGATGCCCATAGAGATGGCCGTGGGGATGTACACCGGCGCTGCCGTCTTGATGATGGTCTTGGCGTCCAGCTTCTCGACCCCCAGCTCCTGCTTCTTTTCCTCCAGCAGGATCATGGCCTTGGGCGTGGCCGAGATCGCAAAGCCGACCGCCGTAAATGCGCCTGCGATGCCTAAGCCCAGTAAGATCTTCGAGCTGTTCCGGCTGAGGGTCCTCCTCGCCGTTTTGGTCAGTGCTTTCCAGTTCATGTTCGTACCTCCAAAAATTTATAAAAAGAAAGAGCCTACGATTTCTCGTAAGCTCTCGCCTTTTTCAGATGTGTCCATTCTGCTTCAAATTCTCGAAGCGAATCTCTGTTTCCTTCTGACTGTCACGCTCCATCCGGAAACAGTCTTCAATGTATTCGTATAGCCGAACCGGCTGCAAGAACAGATATAGTGCGATCGCGATCAGCGTCCGCAGGATGTTCAGTGCAGTGTACTTCAGCTGCTTCACCATTGTCTGATCCAGAGTTGCATAATAATCATGGTTGTACATAAATATCAATCTCCTTTGTTTGTCAGTTTGGATTTCTCTTCCATAAAGCAGACTGAATTTTTCGCGTCAGTTCGTGCTGTTCTTTTCAGCCAGCTGACGCCGCACTTCTTCCTCAACCATGTCGTGCAGATCATCCTCGCTCTTCTGGTCCTCGATCAGGTCATGCCCGAAGCCCAGCAGTGCGCTTCCTGCCAGCAGTGCGATGCTTGCCACTTTCCACCAGTTGATGTTTTTCATTATCATTACCTCTCTTTGTCAGGTTCATAATCCAGATAGTCAGAGATCGGAGGCTGGAATGCATATACCTGATAAACCTCCAGCCCATCGTCCGTCGTCTGCTTATTGGCAACAAAGTCGATCCAAAAATACTCCCATTCGTTGATCATATAATCCGAGCACCAGCCCACATCGTCCTTCTCCGGGAGATAATCCAGACCGAGATAGCTGTACAGATTGTTGATAGACACTTCACCGTTTAAGCTGAAGTCACGGTTCATCTGATAGAACGCATCGTACAGCTCTGCTTCGGTGGCATGGAAATATCTGTTCGAGAAAGGCTCGTAGCAGAGCAGCTGTTTATCTTCTTCGGCAGGTTCTTCAACTTTGGATTTCTCCAAAATATCAGCCTCAGCTTCAGAGCCAATACGCTCTGCCACCTGCCTGCGGTACTCCTGATAGCTCTTGCCCAGCGCCATGTAAGCCGCGGTCAGGCTTGCGATCTGCTTTTTGTTCAGGGCATTGGAGCCAAGGATGCAGGCGATGGTACCGCCGCCGAGGATAACAGCCGGAACATAAAACTTCCAGCACTCCTGTACGACTTCTTTCTTCATCATAGGTTCGTCCTTGTTCATGGCCACGAGCGTGGTCGCCTTCACGGCCGCCTTGTGGGCCTCATAAGCAGTCAGCCCGACACCTACGGATGCCGCCACCGCCAGCAGTGTCCCGCTGTGTTTGCGCAGGAATCGCGCGCATGTTTTCGTCAATTTCATTGTTCAACCTCCATTTTGAAAAATAAAAGAGCCTACGATTTCTCGTAAGCTCTCAATTTGGTTAGCGCTTCAAATACCTTTCAGCCTGATCCATTCTCGCGAATTCATACAGCTTCTGTTCCAAATTCGGACTGTGGTCCTTCATAGCGTTATCGAGTGCATCTGCCGCCAAATCGTCATTGCGCATCATAAGTTTTCTCCACATGATAGCAACGGATTCAACGCAGAACAATTCGGTAATGCAAAAAAAAAACGCCACTACGCCCAAAGCAACTTTCACCAATGTCTTCATAGTTTCGTACCTCCAAAATATAATTCTGAGACTAACCATCTCATAAAGCGCACTGAAAATTTCGCGTCACAGCACTCCGGCCTGCTTCAGAAGAGCCATCAGGTCTTCCTTGCTCAGCTCAGCGTCGATGTCCAAATGCAGGTGAACTTTCTTCTCCGTCTCGCTGTACCCGGCAAAAATATCATTGAGCTTCACTGCCGTGCTCTTGTATCCCTGCTTCCGAGCAGTCTTGCTAATCGCCTGCGCAATAACACTGCGCAGGAAGGCAGACTGGATGTGCATAATATCCTCCATAGTGTTCAACCTCCATTTTGAAAAAAAAAAAAAAGATAAGAGGGCGTGTATCTATCAGATATTATCTTCCAGATTGCTCTCTTGCATCTTCTTCAACATTTCCTTTTCAGCCTTGTAGTACGTCCACTTCTCGTAAGCCACACATGCTCCGATGACTGCTGCATACAGTCCCAGAACAAATCCGGTCCACTTAAAGCTTGCACCCCAAGTAATAGGTTTGTCCATAAAGTTCTTAATAGCTTTCATCATAGTAATTTCTCCTTTCAATGTAAGCCCTCTTACCTCCATAAAGGAAGCTGAATTTTTCGCGTCGAAACTACTGTGGCACTTACTGATGGCTAATTGCTTTCATAAAGTCCTCTCGCGCCAAAAGCCAATCCGACAAACATTTCTCGAACGGCTCGTAGGGCTTTTTGCTCTTGCTGTTAAACTTTTCATGCAGAGAGAGCATGATGTTCCACTTATAATACAACACACGCTCTTTCATAAATTTGGCAGCAATTTCCTTCATCTCGTTGTTCGTAAAATATTTCATAAAGCACCTCCAAAAAATATAAAAGAAAGAGCCCATGTTTCCATAAGCTCTCTTCGGATAAAGCCAGTTTCTTGTCGTTTACCGGTCTATCGTAAAAATATCAGTCTTTCGACGGCCGGAAAATCTGTACGAACAGCCACATCACGAGTGCCACAGCGCACCCGATCAGGAATGTCGTAATGATCTGCCCGACCGAAATCGTATAGTTCCAAATTTTCTTTCCAATAGATTCGTTCATAATACGTTCTCCTTTGTTTCGGGCTTTATCCCATAATATAAGGAGAATTTTTCGCGTCAGGCGTTCGCAGCGAGATATGCGAGGCACTCTTCTTTTGACAAAAAGCACATCGAAAATGCACTATGGTTTCTGTTGTCTACAGCCCAATAGCCAGATTCCGATTTGAACCAGTATAAGATTGCCGGGCCATGTTCGGGGTCTTTTGCGATTTCTATTGCACTTTCTTCTGCCATTTGCGGAAAAATAGGGTCTTTCAATAACTTTTTTCCGCAGAACGGACAGTATTTGATCTCCACGCTGCAAGCAGGAATACGGCTGGCAGCATAACCCCTAAAATTTTTATCCTTTGTGCCATAGTCGATTTTAGCCCGAATAATAGGAGTCCCCTCTTTCCTCCATGTTATCCACAGTGCCATCGCAGCATTCTGTCCTCCCGGAAGCTCCACATTGCTGCTTCTGAGCATGGTACCTGCATCGCAATACTTGCACATACAAATCGTCCTTTCTTAAATCAAGCTCCGGTCAAACACAGTCTCCCAGCGTTCTTTGCGCAAAGGCTTCATCCGCAGCGCCCACATGATCTGCCTGACCGTGACCGTCGGATACTCACCGTTCTGGTTTCTTCTCTTGGCATGGTGGTCAAAATACTCCTTGAACCCTTCATGGAGGTATATCTTATCTGTTAGCCACGGGTCTATCGGCCCCCAATATGCAGTTTTACTTTTTTCATTAAACCGTTGCTGGATGACGCAAAGCCCTTTCCCGTGCTCGAAATATAAAGTGCTCACACGGTAGACCGGATGGTTGCAGCGGTATACACTTCCGTAGTAGTTCGTCCATTCCTTTGGAATATCGTTGTGATACCTCATAAAAAATAAAGAGAGTCTGCAATTTTCATCACAGACCCTCCTCGGTTCCTCCTTTACTTTCTGTCTGTAAAGCCTCTCTTGATTTCATGGAACCCTTCGTTCAAAGCTCTCGAAAGCGGCACAACACCGCCAGCCTCGCAGATCGACCAGTAGATCGTCGTACCAACCGTGATCAAGCACGTTGCTGCCTGCATCCCAAACTTTGCCCACTCGAGCTTCCGGCTCTTGGCAGCCTTTTCCTGATCGTTGATGAGTTCCTGGCCCTTCCGCCGTTCTTCATCCTCTTTCAGGCTCTGGCTGCTCTCCTGCTCATCGCTCTTGAGCTGCATGTCGTACAACTGCATTGCAACCTTTGCCGTATTCGTGTACTCGTCCGTACCCGGTTTCAAGTCTTTGAGACTCCCCAGCGATTGCTTTGCCGCTTCCTTCAACAGTTCTTTGTTCTCGTAGTTTTCCATTTTGATTTCTCCTTTACAAAGTAAATTCGGAGTTTCCTCCATTAAGCACCCTGATTTTTTCGCGCGAGATCAAGTTTATTGACCCGCAGAACAACGTACTCCTCGCCCTCGAACTCTGTCACCTCCTCGTCTAGACTCAGCGAGAGATATGGCCAGTCGGGGTCGTCCGGTTCACCGATGATGAGCTCACCGACCGAATGGTTGATGTCACCGACGTGGCGGCAGAGTATCATGCCGAGTGCAAAGCCGATGACCATTGCGAAAATAAGATAGACGAAATAGTCGTTCATACTTTTCTCCTTTATCAAAATATCATTTAGGGCGGTCCAGTGCGTGATGAAAAAAAAAAAATAAAGAGCTGCAGATTTCTCCACAGCTCTTGTCGGCTCAGATGTCGTTACGAATCAGAAATAATTCTCCTCTGTTGCAAGTAGCCCGTACCAGACCACTGGCCCGAATCAGGTTTATCGCGTTCGTGTAAGACGCCTGTGCTGTCGAGGCATTCGCATACTCGCCTGTACCAATGTACATAACTTTCTGGTTGCTCTCGATAAACACACGGATCTTGTCCATCGCGTTCACATAACCGCGGTCGTAAGTAGCCTTTACTCTCTTGTAATGTTTCATCGTAAAAATCTCCTTTCGTTTTTCGGAAGACATCTTCTTCCATAAAGGAGCCGGAAAAATTCGCGTCTAACTTAGAATAGAAAAAAGAAAGAGTCCGAGTTTCCTCAGACTCCGTCTCCGGTCGAATGTTTTATCGTACGCCCATGTAGTATTCGGTAATAAGCTCAAGTTCGTTGCGTTCCACCTCCGGGTAAGAGACGTTCATCGTCTCGTTAAATCCCTTCCCGATAGAATTCATCATTTCCTCGAAACCCTTAACAATATACTTAAACATAGTAGTTACCTCCTATTATTAACATTTCTTTCCATAAAGGAGGCTGAATTTTTCGCGCCTGCGCAAAAAAAAGAAAGAGCCGCCGATTTCTCAGCAGCTCCCGCTCTTTAGTGTCTTCTCTTTGTTCTCTGTTTCACTTCTTCCGTTTTTGCGCCAATGAGGCCGATCGCCTTCACCAGCAGTACAATGATCAGAATTGCGATAATCAGACTAAACATAATAAATACCACCTTTCTCATAAAGGCGGCTGAATTTTTCGCGTCTCAGAAAAAAAGGAGAAGCGTTACCGCCCCTCCAGTTCTTCAAGATGTTTCTTATAATAGTTTAACATATCCTCATGAAATCTTATCATCCTTTGCGTTTCCAGTTTTTCTTCTTTGTAAATGTCTCGTAAAGCAGGCAAGTCTTTGCTATGCATTCTTTGCAAATCCACCTCGCTAATAATATAGCCTGCTTTTTTACTCGAAATGCTAGCGATCAACCTGCCGCTACGAATCCATCTGCGTATAGTTTCTGGGTTTACACCAACTAAGGTTGCAGCTTCATAAACAGTATATGTCATAATTTCAACACCTCCATAAAGGAGTCAGTTATTTTCGCGCCTGTCTAAAAAGAAGAGCCGCAGATTTCTCCACGGCTCTGTGCTTATCGTTTTGGTTCTACCCAATCTTTGTTTTGTCTTGCCAGATATTCACACCTTTTCATTTTATAACTGATTTCAGGAAACTTATTATCCAGCCACGCCCAACGATCACCGGGATAGCACTTTGGGAAAATCACATTATTACTTTCGATAACATCGAGCATAATTTCAATTCGTCTTTTCGAGTCATCTCTAATTTTCTCTCCTCTATCGTATTTGTGTAATGTTCTTTCTCCCACATGTGTCATCTGTGCCATATAGGCCAACGGGATATTGCGTTTTTCATATAGTTCCTTTAGCATAAATATCACCTCCATAAAGGAGTCTGAAATTTTCGCGTTACCCGCGTTCGATACTCAATACCCAAAAGAACTTCCGATACTGCTCGTAGTAGCTTTCGCGGCAGCAGGGGCAGCCCTGAATGCGCAGAATATCATAAGGTATGCATTCTGTAGCCCCTTTTAGAACGAAGGGCGCTACGGCCGGCTCTACCTCATCGAGACAGTGCTTCACTAGGTCAATACGCTTCGCAAAGAAGGCCCGCGCAATGCCGACCTGCTCCGTCGGATTCGAGACGCGGCTTCCTCTCATCGTGACGGTCTGCAGTTCTTCCGGCCTCGACTTCCATCCGTTCAGGAGGGCCATTGCTTCTTCCCACTCGGGATATTGGAGGCAGAAGTGCTTGAGCTCGTAGTAGCGATGCTTTGAGATATAGTAGGGATTCCGCTCAGAAAGTTCAACGTGTGCCATGCTTACCCCTCCACAAAAATCCAGTTTGCTCATAGAGTGCCTTGGGCGAAATATAAAAGTTGATACGTCCGAGTTTAGCGTTCATCTCTTTCACATCGGTCACAAGTTTTCCGTTTCGGGTAGCTTTTCCAATGGGCAGCCATCCTGCAATGATCCCCGCCCTCACCCATGAGGGGTCTCTTCCGTATACTCTGGCAGCGATTGAGACAGGCACTGACCCGGTCGGAAATATCAATTCATCCATACTGTATTCTCCCTTCAAAAATATCTAAGGATAGCGTATCACGTCCTATTAGCATATTTTAGGGAAAGAATGGGGCAGTGCGTGCTGTTTTTATTTTTCTTTGCATAGGAGAGTTGACAAATGACATAGAATCGTTTAATCTAGAATAGAATTCAGAGCCAAAAAGGAGGTATTTTTCTTATGCTGACCACCTGTCCAGAGTGTGAATTGCAAATATCAAGCAAAGCGCTCGTCTGTCCACACTGTGGGTTCCCCTTGAAAAAAGATGCGCGGGTCTATCCTAGAAAAGCAAATAAACGCCGTAGACTGCCCAATGGATTTGGACAGATTTCTGAGATAAAGGGGCGTAATCTAAGAAAGCCATTCAGAGTACTTGTCACCGTAGACAAGACTTCGGAGGGCCGTCCTATCTGCAAGCCGCTTCAGCCGAAGTCTTATTTTGAAACCTACAATGAAGCCTATCTTGCGCTTGTGGAATACAACAAAAATCCATATAGTCTTGACAGCGACATCACAATGGATAAGCTTTATCAGATGTGGCTTGCCGACTATAAAACTCATGTCGGCGATAAGATGGTTGAGAAAACCGAATGCTGCTGGCGGTACCTTCGCAAGATTCATAACCTTAAGCTTCAGCAGATGCGTGTGCCTCAGTTAAAGCTTGCCATTGATGAAGCCACAACTTACAAGAGCGGAGATGAAATCGAACTTCCCCGCTCTGCGAAAGGCCGGATAAAGAGTCTGCTCAATCTCATGTATGACTACGCAGTTCAAAACGAGCTGGTCAATCAGAACTATGCCCGAGCATTCTCGCTTTCCAGAATCGACCAGGAAGAGACCTCTCGTGTTGATAAAAGTCACATCCCTTATACAGATGCAGAGGTCGCTCTCATTTGGAAGTCGTTGGAGAAATATCCATATCTTGACATCACGCTGATACAGTTCTACTCCGGATGGCGGCCTAATGAACTGCTGAGTATGCGAGTTACAGACATCGACCTGGATAATAAAACATTTCATGGAGGCTCCAAAACTGTTTCCGGTAAAAACCGAGTCGTTCCGATCCACTCAAAGATTTTTCATTTCGTAGAGCGATACTATAATGAAGCAGTTTCGTCCGGATGCAAATATATGTTCCCGTCCGACACCCAGCCAGGGAAGCCTTATACCTACGACCGCTATTATGTTCGATTCAATGAAGCCCGCGACGCTCTTGGGCTAAATAAAAATCATCGCCCACATGATGGCCGTGTCCAGTTCGCAACCATGGCCAAGAAGTCTGAGGTCGATCAGTATGCCTTGAAAAAAATACTTGGCCATTACATTGATGACATCACAGAGAAATACTACATCAAGCCCGATATGGACTGGCTTCGAACTGAAATCGAGAAGATCAAGTAATCAAATGAATCCGAATGTGGGAGTACGAGAAATTCATCATGTAGGTTTTTGGTGCAGAAATAATGCAGGAATAATATACG
>OKTB01001071.1_pt1 | contig 11923 bp, 12 predicted proteins | sample 1606131 | NCBI WGS metagenome assembly OKTB01 (sample SAMEA3879518, study PRJEB24766) | human gut metagenome | biome: human-associated habitat; feature: feces | place: USA | collected 1985/1987
AGAGATGTCTCTAATGCGTATCTAGCAGTCGCCGGGGACTAACCGGAGACTGGAGCTTTGGTGAATATTTACTAAACACGGATAAGGAGGTGCAAGGAAGCAATGGATGCAGAAGTTACGCTATTTTCAAAACCAGAAGAACTGATTGCCTGGGCAGACACATTTGATATCTTACTTAACCCTTCGATAGAAGATGCTGCAATATTGCTTAACTATATGGAAGGTCATGATTATGCTATTGGCATAGATTCTGATGGGAAGATGTACAGACAGGATGTAGCTGAGGAGAATGGTGAAATTGAACCATACCCGATAGATGATGTTATAGATACTGTTTGTGAATGGAACTATGAACTGATACTTGATGCTGATGTACACAGGAATGATCCAAAGGATTTTAAAGATTACAGTGAGTTTCAGGATAAGTATGACAGTTTGAAGGCAGATGAACGGAGGCTGGACAGGTTGTTTGAAAAGACCTGTTATGCAAAGGAGATTGATGAAATGGCAGCTGCATTGGTGGAATCATTCATTAGTCATCTAAGTAGCAGGGATGATTTGGAAAAAGCTGCGGTGACAGTTGCAGAAGGAATTAAGGATTATAGTACGGGTAAGAGAGGAAGGTGAGTCTATGGCAGATAAAGTTCATTGTATTAGGAAAACACTAAGACTAATGCCAGAGGAAGCCAAGATGCTTGCAAAAAAGGCATGTGATAATGGAATGAATGAGGCTGAGTATATCCGTCTTCTTATCAGTCAGAAACCAAATGATTATCCGGAAATAAGGAAGATTCTGAAGGAACTCATTAATGAAGTCAACAGAATTGGAATAAATATCAACCAGATAGTATTTAACAATAATGCCGGACTGTATTCCAAGGAAGATAAGACACAGCTGATTGCTTATATGCGAAAACTGAATCAGAAGGTAGATGAGGCGGTGGTAAAGATTGGCAATCAGTAAGATCCTTAATATGAAGGATTGTGGTGGGCATTTTCACGGAAAACATCTGAAGAGATCTCTTGATTATGTGATGAATCCGGAGAAAACACAGGATGGAAGGCTCGTCAGTGCAATCAACTGTCAGGTCGATTCTGCTTTTGAACAAATGAAAGCGACCAAACGGAAGTTTGGAAAAGTTGATAAAAGGCAGGGATATCATATCATTCTCTCATTTAAGGAAGATGAAGTGAATCCTGAAACGGCATTTGAGATAACCCGCAGATTTGTGGAAGAGTATCTTGGAAAATCATATGAGGCAGTATATGTGGTGCATGATAATACAGCACATGTTCATTCACACATTGTATTTAACAGTGTGAGTTTTGTGGATGGGAAAAAGTACCGCTATGAAAAGGGAGACTGGGCAAAGTATATTCAGCCAATCACGAATAAGCTGTGTCAGGAATATGGTCTTTCAATCATTGATGTCGATGATGGCAGTAAGGAAAAAGAGCATGAAAGCTATAAGGACTGGAGCGAATATCGTGAAGGCAGTTTTGTGTGGGCAGATATGATTAAGAGAGACCTGGATTCCTGCATCCTGCAGGCAGGAAATTATGAGCAGTTTCTGGAGCTGTTATCTGACAAAGGATATGAGGTCAAGCAGGGAAAGTATCTGGCAGTCAGACCACAGGGGATGACAAGATTCAGAAGATGTAAGACTCTTGGCGAGAATTATTCACAGGAAGCTATTGTGGAGCGTATTGCTAAGGAAGATTTATCCTTTTACCAGTCACAGAATGAGGAAAGGCAGGCAGCGATAGTAAAGTGCTATGTCAAAAGATACCGCAGGGCGAAGATGTCAGGCTTGCAGAAAAGATATTATGCAAAGCTTTACCGGATTGGAAAGCTGAAAAAGAAGCCATATAGTCAGGTATGGAAGTATAAGGATGATATCCGAAAGATGCATAAGCTGCAGGAGCAGTATCTATTTCTGGTAAGGCATAAGATTGAGAGTGCGGAAGAACTTGTTTCGGTACTTGATAATCTGACAGATAAGAAGAAAGAAGCATCAAAGGAAAAGAGTAAGACCTATAAGGCTAAGGAAAGATTCAAAGATATTTTTGACAAGGCTGAACAGATCCGGGAGCTTGATGATGCGGAATCGTGTTATCAGAGTGGGGATACCTTCTTTGAAGATGAGCACAATGCATGGGAAAGGCTTAACACTGAACTTTTAGCACAGGGATACAGTGTGGAAGAGGTCGAGAGTCTTAGAAAGAAATATGAGAGCAAGTATGCACAGGACTGTAAGGCAGAACGGGCGGTATCAAAGGAACTTAGCCTTGGAAGATCAATATGGAAGGAACTTACTGTATCAGCTTCGGCAGAAGAGAAGCAGTATGACAAAGAAACAATAAGAGACAGAAAAGAACAGCCGATACGTTAGGCTGTTTTTTAGTGGTTAGGAGGCATATATGGAAGAAAAAAGAGAGCCATTAAGTGAAATGGCTATTGAGAGAAAGATACAGATTCTTCGTAATAAGCATATGGACAGTGAGGTTATTGCTCTTGTCAAAAGCGATTATGAATATGGACTGACTGATGATGAAATCGGTCTGTATCTTAACAAAAGTTATGACATTGAGCAGATGAAGGTGTTATCAAAATGTCTGCATAAGGGTGTATCAGAAGAGTTGTTAACGCTGCTGAAAGATAGCAGGATGGCAGCACCTAAGATGCAGACAGCATTGGATTACTATGAAAAAGGTGTGCCGATTGATGCAATCAGAGAGGTAGTCCAAAAAGATGATACAGCAGTAAACATGCGCAGGATGTTTGATGTGGTATTAGATAAGCTTAATAAAGCCAAAGAGCAGATGCCACAGGATTTAGAGTATGTGAAAAGTCTTGTAGCTCAGATGGATGAAGTGGTTGAAAAGATCAATCACCAGAATGAAAGGTATGATGCCCTGAATAAGAAGCTTTCTGAAATAGAAACTTCCAAAGATGATGAGGAAGTCAGGGAGCGTCTGGTCAAGGAGAACCAGGATAAGGATGCTCTTATCAACAGTCAGCAGAATGAACTGAATAAGGCAAGCAGTACGATTGCAAGACTCAGGGATGATATTGAGAAAAAGGATAAGGAGATGAAGCGTATGGGAGACAGAATAGAGTCATTGGAAGATAAGATCATAAGTGTTGCCACAGAGAATAAGAAAGAGGCAGAAAGTAAGGCAGAGCCGCAGGAAAGCCAGTCCGTACCACAGGCAGAAAAAAAGATGGTTGATACAGTTGCAGTTCCGCAGAATATGCAGGCTGTGGCAAATGGGATTCCGGTCTATTATCAGATTCCGGTAGTTGATGGTACTGGAAATGTGGTGCAGAGACTTCCGATTGAGAGAAGTGTGAGAAAGAGCAGCAACAGCGGAGTGGCGAGCCTTTTTGCAAGACTGTCATTTAAGAAAAAATCAAGAGCTGACATTGTAAAGCTGGTTGCATCGGGAGACCTTGTTCCGGCGCAGCTTGTGCAGATTAAGAGTGCAATAGAAAAGGGACTTACTGAGTCACAGCTTGTAGAGCTTATAAACAACAACATTTCAGCGGAAAAGATGAAGGAGATCATTGAGATTGCTGTGCTTGAAAACAGCATGGCAGATTAGGAGGAACTTATGAATTTAGCAGTAGTAAATGAAGCAGTAACAGAGATGAATGGTGTGGAGCATCAGTTTACAGAGGAAGAGAAAAACTTTGTTGTCCAGTTCGCATTCAGAAGCGGCAGCAAGGAAGACACGATTTCTCTTATTGAAGCTTTGGCACATTCAGCGGATAAGGCTGAGTCGGACGAGATTATGGTCACATACAGGTCTAAATATGATATGAAGCCTGCATGGGTGGAACAGGTGGAAAACCTGCTTGTGGCACTTGAAATGTATCGTATCGAGGAGGAGAAAGCAATCAATCATCTGGCAGATATTTTGACTGCTTATGGTATTGATGTATCAGCCGAGGAAATCCGTACTACAGAGACAGAAACGCTTAAAACAACAGTCAGAGAGAAAGTGGAGGTGCGATAATGGCAGAAGAGATTCAGGAAGCGGTGCAGATCATCCGTGTAGCTTATGATGGCATTGAGATTGCCATGAAGGTAGGAAGCGGCAGCATTGCTGCCATGCAGAAGGCAATAGATTTCTTAAAAGGGATGCTTGATTATGAAAAGTCACTTGGCAAGACATCCATGAGAAAGCTGATCTTAAAAGGTGGCGATTTACAGGTGTTACAGTTTAATACCGAAGATATGAAAAAGGTCGAAAAGATGGCAAAGAAGTATGGAATCCTGTATTCGGTACTTCCAGACTGTAACAGGAAAGACGGACTGAGTGAGGTAATCTTTCATACAGAGGCAGTTCCCCGTGTGAATATGATGATACAGAAGCTCAAGTTTGGTAAGATTGCCACATTTGACGATTATCTGAAGAATGGAGATGAAAAATCCCTTGGCAAGCTGATGGATTTTTTGAAGAAACAGCAGGGAAACGAGAAAAGCCACACGATAGAAGGGGATAAGGTAAATTCTGCCATTGACGGACTGATCGAAAAGGTCGGAATGTTTGCAATGGAAAAGAAAGCTATCAGTGTGGATCAGGTCAAGGAGAATTTCAGTATCAATGGTGAGCAGGCTGAAAGTGTTATCAAACAGCTAGAGACAATCGGTGTGCTTGGAAAGAAAAATGAGGATGGCACCCATACAGTCATGATGGACAAGGATGCATTTATCAACCGTGTCAGAGGCTATCAGGACCTTGCTGAGAGAATGAGGGCAGTTGCAGCATCAAAAAATGCGAACCTGTCAGATGTGACAATCAGCAAGAAGCTGATTATCGAAGAGAATGACCATGCTGTTAAGACCAGAGTTCCCGGCACATGGGGAGAAGAGGCAAGATATGTATGGCTCCGTAAGGAAAACATCATGGAGATTCATGGTGGAAAGACAATGCTTACCTTCCTTGATTCAACCAAGGATTATAAGCTCTACGATGAGCAGAATCGTGTGGTGACAACCCAGAAAGGAACCGAGCTTTATACTCACTATGACAAGGTGGAGTCATCTGTCAGGGAGCGTTACGAGAAAGTGCAGAAGCAGCAGAAAAAGACCACACAGAAGAAAACTGTTACCACAAAGAAAGCGAGGTAACAGCTTATGCAGACAACAAAGAAAAAGCCGTCACTGATATTCATTCTTGTGGGTGCAGTGTTAGCCGGGTATCTTGGTTATCTGATAAATGGTGCGTGGATAGAGGGAATAGCATTTAATGAATTTATGGACAGATTCAATGAAGTATGTGCTGTTCCCTTTGCCAACTATTACAATTCCAATACAGTAAAAGCAGTAGCCATTGCATTAGGTATCTATGCGATGGCTATTGTCATGTATTACACCAGTCAGAGAAACTATATGCCGGGTAAGGAATTTGGTACGGCAAGATTTGAAAATCCGAAGCAGGTCAACAAGATACTTGCAGATAAGGATGAAAATTTCAACCGGATACTCAGCCAGAATGTGAAGATGTCGCTGGATTTTAGGAGACTCAAGCTCAATGGAAATATACTTATCTGTGGTGGTTCCGGAGCAGGAAAAACATTTTATGAAGTAAAGCCGAATCTTATGCAGATGCCGCATAACTGTTCCTTTATCTGTACAGATCCAAAGGGAGAAATCCTTAGAAGCTGCGGGCAGATGTTAAAAAATAACGGATACAACTTGAAAGTCATTAATCTGTTAGAGATGGATAAATCAGACTGTTACAATCCATTTTCCTATATCAGAGAGGAAACAGATGTGGTCAAGCTGATTACAAACCTTATCAGCAATACGACACCAAAGGGAGCGACACCAAGTGATCCGTTCTGGGAAAAAGCGGAAGGATTGTTCTTGCAGTCTATCTTTTATTATGTGTGGCTGGAGGTACAGCCGGCAAAGAGAAACTTCGAGACAGTACTGAAACTTCTTGGAGAGGCAGAGGTTACAGAGCAGGGGAAGGCATCAAAGCTCGATGTGCGTATGAAGTTTTTAGAGGAAAGTTCTCCGCTTGGAGCTAATCATCCGGCAGTAAAGCAGTACAACAAATGTATGAGAGGTGCAGGAGATACAGTCCGTTCCATCATAATCAGTGCTAACTCAAGACTTGCATTTCTTGAGAATAAGCAGGTATTACGACTACTCTCAAAAGATGAGCTTAATCTGTCCGATATCGGTATTGGAGTAAATGGGGATGGTGAGACAAAGACAGCATTGTTTTGTGTAATCCCGGATAGTGATAAATCCTATAACTTTATTATCGGTATGTTATATACGCAGATATTTCAGGAATTGTACTATCAGGCAGACTTTAACTGCGGAGGCAGACTGCCAATCCATGTGACATTTATGTTAGATGAATTTGCGAATGTCGCATTGCCAGATGACTTCTGTTCACTGTTATCGACAATGCGAAGCCGTGAGATTTCAAGTATTATCATCATTCAGAACTTTGCCCAGTTAAAGGCACTTTTCAAAGATACCTGGGAGACAATTCCCGGCAACTGTGATACTTTTATCTACCTTGGTGGCAATGAGCAGAGTACGCACAAGTATGTGTCAGAGCTGCTTGGAAAAGGTACGATTGATAAGAAGTCAAGCGGAGAGACAAAGGGCAGACAGGGAAGCTCTTCAAGAAACTATGATGTATTAGGAAGAGAACTGTTTACACCCGATGAAGTCAGAAAGCTGGATAACAAGAAGTGCATTATCTTTATCCGTGGCTTTGATCCAATCATGGACAATAAGTTCATACCATTCAATCATCCGATGTTTAACCAGACAGCAGATGGCAAGGGAGAGCCTTATGTTCATCAGATAAGAGGAGCAGATAATCTTATCGGTCCGCCATTTGAGATTCTTTCAGACAAGGCGGTTAAGTATTATGAAAAGCTGAGGGATAAGGGCGAGAATGTGTATATAGATTCTCTTACCTATGAGCAGTTTATGATGCTTGGTGATGCGGAATTAAGCAGAAGATTCTCCATGCAGGATGAAGCAGAGCAGAAAGCAAAGATAGACAGAGAACAGGCAAATGAGCTTGAGTATGTTGATGAATCACAGAAGTCTGATGCTGCTGACAGTGCCAATGCATCTAATGGAAGTACTGTTGCTAAGCCTGTAAGGAATCCTGAGAGGGAAAAGCCTAAGTGGGAAGATACTATCACAAACAGAATGCTGCACTGGTCATATACGCCGGAGCAGAAGGAAGAGGTGAAAAAAGCATTGGCTGCAGGAGTTCCGAAAGCAACGATTCTTACTTACTTCTATCCGGATGTTACAGTGGAGAAGATGAGTTCATACAGAAAGAAGTAGTAAGTGTTATTGTATAGGTACAGGAATATGGTATAATGTGCCTATACGATAAAAAGGAGATTTAAATCAATGGATGTTGGAAATGCAACAATAATTGCGGCAGCAATTGCAGCAGCCGTATCATTAGGATCGTCAGTATTTGCATGGTGTGCTGCAAACAAGTCAAATAAAGCAGCAGCACAAAGCAATGAAGTGACTAATAGAACAAATAGAGAAATAGCTGTGTTTGAGCAGGATGAAGAAAATAAAAGAAATGAAAGTCAAATAGATGCAAATATTGTATGGTCAGCAAGAGTTGAGTGGATACAAAATGTAAGAAGGGCGACTGCTGATTTACTCACAGCAATAAATAATTATATTTATTCTGACGAAAATGATGTTGATTTGGTAAAAATGAATTTAATGTCTGTAAGGGAAAAGAGTAATTTATTAATTCTTTATTTTGGACCAGATAAAGTGGAAAATGATAAAGTTGATTTATTAAATAAGGGTGATAATATTTCTAAAAATCAGCATATAGTCAAGTTGATAGAAGATATATATATAGGATGTTGTAGTTATTTTATCAATATCAAGACAATGAAAACATGTAATGATTTGGATTCACTATGTAAGTCATGCCGTAAATCGGGAAGTGAATATGAGAATTGCAATATATATAATGAGCATTATTCAAATCAACAACAAGAAAATGAGTGTAGCTCTTTTATAAATGGCAATCTTGCAAAATGTCAGTGTGTTGCTGAACAGAATAATAAATTATTTAGTGATGTGGATATGTTAACTAATGCAATGAGGATATATCTTAAAATTGAATGGAATAGAACAAAAGAGAGAAAAGATAATTAATATACAAGCACTTTAGCCAATATGGTTAAGGTGCTTTTTTTCTGCTTGCACCTTGAAAGGAGGTAGTTGAAGCATACCACATCGGGGAAAGCCCGATTTAATCATTACAACAGGCATTGCCTGATCATATAGAGTAACTTTTAACAGCCAGTTAGGGATTATCCCTGCTGGCTTATTTTTTTAACAAAAAGGAGAGAGACAACATGAGAAAAGAACAGATTATTACAACTAACAACAATCAGATGGAGGAGAAAGGCATGAAGAACAGATTCATTCACTTTAAAAAGAGATTCGTTCCGGCATTATCCGGGGCACTTATGGGAGTAATGCTTATGAGCACTACTTGTTTTGCAGCAGGTACAGGTACTTCCGCAGTAACACAGCCGCTTGAGAACTTAAAGACACTTATCATTGCAGTCATTGGTGCTGTTGGTGTCATTATTCTTGCAAAGAATGTTATGGAGTTCGCACAAGCCTACCAGCAGCAGGATTCATCTACCATGAACTCCGCTCTGAAAGGAATTGTAGCAGGTGTCATGATGGCTGGTATTTCAACAGTTCTGACATTCTTAGGCTTCTAAGATTGGGGAAATGCAATTTCCCTTTTAGTAAAAGGAAAGAGGTGAACAACAAGTATGGATATTTTTAAGCTTGGAGACAAGATCCTTGCACTTCTTGAGGCAGTGTTTGGGTTTTGGAACAATCAGATATCCCTGGTCTTTGCAATGCTTGGACAGTCACCGGTCAGTTTCAAGGGCGGAGGTCCCTGGGCAGTCATTGAGGGTATTGAGCCGGTCTTTGTAGCGGTCGGCTCATCCCTCGTTGTGCTGTTCTTTGTTATCGGTTTCTGCTCGGAAAGTATAGATGTGAAAGATGAAATGAGGTTTGAATCAATCCTGCGTATGCTTATCCGATTAGGACTTGCAGAATGGTTTGTTGCCAATAATGTCACGATTATGAAAGCATTTTTTACTTCCATAGGAAATCTGGTAGGACTTATATCTGCCGGGACAACGACGCAGCTTGCCATTGACAGTACACAGGCAGACATCATTAAGGGACTCGGATTTGGTGAAAGTCTGGTAATGCTGATACTTACAGCTTTGCTTGCAATCATCATTATTATCTGTGGATTCTTTATCATCTACACAGTGTATTTCAGGTTCTTAAAAATCCTGATTATTGTGCCGCTCGGTGCGATTGCCTGTTCCACGATGGCAGGAAACAGAATGGTCAGTCATACAATGGCTACCTACTGCAAATATTTTCTTTCGTGTGTATTTGAGGCAGTAACGATGGCACTTGCGATTGTGGTATGTAATGCATTTATCAATGCAGGGCTGCCTTCCTTTACGGGAAGTTATGCAGACTGGGCACAGACACTTATTTATCTGTGTGAAATGACATTTACCATAGCGATGACAGTTGGAAGCGTGAAGGGAGCACAGACACTTACAAGCAAGGCATTTGGATTATAGAAGGAGGCAGAAATGGATAATGAAAAGAAACAGGTTACTTATAATTCAAGCATAACCGGAGAAACGCAGGTGACATTTGATATCCAGCAGTATATGAATAACAGGGCAATGTTTATCGGTCTTATGTGTAATGAAGATGGATATGAGGAGCCTTTTGGGGATGTGACTGTGAATTTGTCGGTTGCAGCACCAAATTACTGCGGATATCTGAATGTGAATGACATGCCGGATATTGAAAAGTTTATTACAGATAACGACCTTGGAGAGTTTACTGGATTCACGCAAAGGAGCGGGTTCTGTGAATATCCTCTTTATCTGTTCAATGTAGACAAGCTTAGGGAACTGTGTCCGGATGGAATGGATAAGTATGAGGCGAATATTGGAATGACAAGAAAGCCGGAGAAAAAGGATTTATCAAGATAGGAGGAAGCGACAATGGTAATCGAAGTAAACAAGGATATTGACCGCTATCAGGAATCGGTTGCGATGGGACTTACTGCAAGGCAGCTTATATTTTCCATTGCAAGTGTAGTGGTTGGTGGCGGTATTGTCCTTCTTCTTTACAAGTATATCGGTCTTACTGGTTCTGCTTATGTGGCAATTCCATGTGTGGCACCGATTGCTCTTGGCGGATTCTATTCCTTTAACGGGATGAATTTCTACGAGTATATGGGAAAGAAACTGCATTTTATGTTTGGTAACAGGGCACTTACCTATGTATCAACAGAGGGAGAGCCTGCAATAAAGCAGTTAGAAGCAGAACAGAATGAACAGGTAAAGAAGAAAGGCAGAAAGGCAGAACCGGAGACTGTAACAGCTGATTCGGCTGTAAAGAAGCAGGAGGAGTTTGAAGCGATGAAGAAAAAGACGAGAAACATGCTGCTTGGACTTGTCGCAGTCATTGTGGCGGCAGTAGCAGGCATTGCAGCATATAAGGCAATGCATTAGAAACGAATAGTATCTGACCGCAAGGTCGGGAACACAGCCCGCAGGGTGAAGTTCCCGGCGGGCTTTCATTATAAGAAAGCGAGGTTAGAGACATGGGTTTATTTACAGACGGATTTAAGTTATTAAAGAAGGCGAGTGAGCCTTTGTATAAGACACCTAAATCCATTCAGGAAACCATAGAGATTATGGCGGTGGCTGAAAACGGTATTTTTGAAGTAAGCAGGAATAAGTATTCCAAGTGTTACCGCTTTCAGGACATCAATTACACGACAGCAACCGAGGATGAGCAGATCGGTATTTTCGAGAGATACTGTAAGTTCTTAAATTCGCTGGACTGTAATTATAAGATTACGATCAACAATAAGAACAAAAACATGGATGAACTCCGTGACAAGGTTCTGATTGCTGAGAAAAACGATGGCTTCAATAATTATAGAAGTATCTACAATGACATCATTGAGGAGAAGATTATTGAGGGCAGACAGGGGATTGAGCAGGAGAGATACCTGACAATCACGATTGAGAGAAAGAACTTCGAGGAGGCAAAGGCACAGTTTGCCACACTTGAGGCAACGATACACAAGGCTTTCATTGAGCTGGGTGCAGAGATTGTGCCGCTTAACGGCAATGAAAGGCTGAAAGTGCTCTATGACTATTATCATCTTGGAGATGAGGGCAGCTTTGATTTTGATATCAAAAAGGCAAAGAAGGTCGGGGCAGATTTTAGAAATGACCTGTGCAATGGGATGGTGAAATATTTCCCGGACCATTTTGAGGATGAGAGTAAATTCTGCAAGGCGCTTTTTATCAAAAAGTATCCGAGCAGTTTGTCAGACAGATTCATCAATGAGATTACTTCCCTTCCGGTTCATTCCATCACGAGCATTGATGTGGTGCCTGTTCCCAAGGATCTGACAACAAAGGTGCTTCAGAAGAAATACCTTGGTATTGAGTCGGATATCATTAAGCAGCAGAGAGTCCGTAATAAGAATAACGATTTTTCTACGGAAATCTCATATGCCAAGAGAACGGAGAAAAAGGAGATTGAGGAAATCATGGATGATGTCCGTGAGAATGACCAGTGCCTTTTCTTTGTGGGAGTAACCATTATTCTTATGGCAGAAAGCAAGAAGGAGCTTGAGAGTGTATGTGAGACTGTGGAGACTATCGGAAAGCGTAACAGCTGCACGATTGATACACACTACTTAAAGCAGAGGGAAGCTCTCAACACAGCACTTCCGATTGGTGTAAGACAGGTGGAGACAATGCGTACCCTTCTTACCCAGTCGCTTGCGGTGCTTATGCCGTTCA
>OKTB01001074.1_pt1 | contig 11908 bp, 6 predicted proteins | sample 1606131 | NCBI WGS metagenome assembly OKTB01 (sample SAMEA3879518, study PRJEB24766) | human gut metagenome | biome: human-associated habitat; feature: feces | place: USA | collected 1985/1987
TGTTTCATAGGTTACATTCTCCACGGCGGGAAGGTCGGAATCAATGACGACAGTGACGGTCTCACGCAGCCGGGAAGGAAAATCCTCCAGGGATTCACGGGAGAAGGGGTAGTAGCCGTGGGCAAGGTACGCTTCGAAGAGCGGAGCCACTTTGATGCTTCCGACGATTTCCATCGCTTTTTTTACGTGGTGATTCAGAATGTCTTCCAGCGGAATCGCCTCAGTCTTGAAGATGCCTTCCAAATCAAGATATTCGCGGAATGAGAGACCGTACAAGGTGTATGGAGTCTGACGACGGGACATATCCACGATTGCATTGTCGAGAACCAGCAGGGAACTGCTGGTATAGACGATGCTCATATCGGGGTAGTCATCGTAGATGTTTTTCAGTGCCCGGGACCACCCTTCGTAACGATGAACTTCGTCCAGATAGAGCCGGGAAATGCCGTGCCGGTCCGCCCAGTCGACGAGGTCCATCAGACTGTGTGTGGCAAACCACAGATTGTCCAGCGAGGCATAGAGAGTCTGGTCGATGTCCTCATAGTTCTCAGGATATGCTGAAGGAGCATGGTGGTCTTTCCAACGCCCCTGGCGCCCTTGATGCTGATGATACGCGCTTTCCAATTGATCTGGCTGTATAGATAACGCTTGAAGCGCAGGTCAACCTTTGCGATTTTGCGGTGATAGCTGTCGTATAGTGGCTGAAGTTCTGCTTGTTCCATGACAATAACCGTTTTGTTTACTGGTCAAAGATAGCTATTTTATATTTCAAACCATAAGAATTTTGAAAAATTTATGGTTGCAACCGAAATGAATTTGAGTTTCGATTCCCAGATTGCCAAAAAGCGGCCGTAGCGACCGACGCTCCAGAGTTAGGAACAGGCAGGGAAAGGCTACGCAGACCTTCTTCCCGGAAACTGGAGCGCCTTGTCTGCAAAGTAACTCAAACCAACATCACACTCCCATAAAAAGACTGCAACCGGCATCACACTGATGCAAGTTGCAGTCAAACTTTATCGACGCACGTACTTCCTCGAATGCTTACCAATCAGTATCTTCTATTCTTTGATGCAGCGAACAGGACACGCATCAGCATTGTTGTGGTAATCCACACTGTATTTCTCCGGAGACTTTGTCTCGCCCTTGTCATATTTGTCCGAAAAGTTTGCCGGAGCCTTCAGTGCTGCTGCATATGTATATGAGTAATATCCGAAAGGAGTACACGTCCAGAAGAGAGACTCGACATTGACACCGACCGATGTCACGTAACTTACCCTGGCATTGGCACAGCTTCTGATACTGGTCAATGGCAGATAATGTCCCTGATACTCGTAACCCGACTTGTTGGAAGCCATCGTGGAATTGGACACCACTGCGAGGAATTTCTCCGCCTCGTCCTTGGTGCTGACACGCCATCCGACAGGACACGGGTCGTACAGTGTCTTCTTCTTTTCGCTGTCACCCCAGAGATTCTTGTATGAAGCATCAGCATCATTGACCCAAGAGCGCCAGCCTCCGAAGGAGTTGCCGTTGTTGGTAATGTACTTATACGGATGCTCCACTGCATAAGACACATACACGCCATTCTTTGTGGTCTTGTCCGAAGAGATGTCATTTCTGGCAATCAAGTTCCAGGCGTGGTCCTGTAACCGAACATCTGACCGTCAAGGGTGCCCGCTGCGCTCTGGCCGTCTATCTGGAGAGCCTTGATCGGAGTATATGTCGGAGTTCCGAACATGATATTGGAATATTCACACGGCAGAGTGGTCGTATAATCGGATATTGAAGGGAACGGATCCTTTCTGCCCCACTGGTAATAGTTTCCGGTTGCAGCAGCAGGCGTATATTTTCCTGTCGTACCGATTCCTGAGATGGCAGCGCCGATGTTACGGTCCATAAACTCCTTTCCGTCAGCATTGACAGCAGTAGCAGAAGGGTCATAACCATCTGTCACCCAGATATTCCAGCTCCAGAGAAGTGTCGCATTGGTGATATTCTTGTTCTCATCCGCAATAATGCTGTCATAGGTAACGCCTTCTTCGGCAAACGCGGCAATCACGACATTTCCCGGGACAAACTTCTTAGGAGTGTCGAAATAGATATAACCTCTGAAGAGTACCAGTGATGACGGCACGATAGGACATGCGTTCACCCAGTTCTTGTCGTTCTGCACGGTGTTGTACCAGAGAATAAGCACTGACTTCGGCTGAATTTCCGTCGTACTCTCGACTGACGAAAGTGCGGCAGGGACATAGCCATTACCCTTAACGGTAGCCTTGAACTTATAATATTCGTTCTGCTCTGTAGCGAGGTATGTGTTTGCCGTAGAGAGTTCACTCAGGTCCTTAATCTTGATGGCGACATCACCCGGAACATCGTAGTCAGCAACGACATTGATGACCTTGCCGGCAGGGAAACCCTCTGCAGGTACCTGCTTCTCCACAACCAGTTTTTCCTTGCCTCCGATGACCGCAATCAGCTGCATCGTTTCTCCGGCAAGTTCCGGATTGAAAACCATATACATGTGCGAAGCTGCCGGCCATGAAGTCGCGAAACCGCAGTCCAGACGCACCTCCGGAGAAGTTGTCGCACCAGAAAGGTCGAGTTTGCCTGTGCTCAGGTCAATGCTACCGTTCTCGAATGAAACGGCAGCATCCTTGTTGGAGGTGCAGCGGAAAATCAATGCATCCAGTTTCATCCTCGTATCGGTAGTGAGTTCCAGATCCAATACAGAGAAAGGATGATGGAACGTAAGATTCACAGCCTCGTCAGATTTGGTGGCATTCTCCACGGCAGCCCAAAGGAAATCATTTTCGGCAAGATGATCAGTAGAGCCGCTCGTGCTCTGTGCCTGAGCAGCAGCGATTCCCACTTTCACTTTATGAGGGTCGGTTCCCCTGTCCGCATCGTATGGATAGCAGGCATAGAAGGACTGAGGAATATCATCTCCTGCCCAGCGGATCCTCTGTGAACGTGACCTATATGAGAATGTCGTTTCGGCCCCTCCCTGATCAGCAAGATATTCACTGTTGGACTGGAGGGCCTTGCCTTCAGCCTCTGTCCAGATTCCTATTTTGTCGGATTTCTCCCACGCGAGCTTCAACGCATTGCCGTCATCGGTATGGGTCACCTTGGTCTGCACAGACTGCTGCAAGAAATCCGCGGAAAACGCTGGACCATCCGTCAGGAAATCCTCATCCATCTCCCCGTTCTGGGTACACCCAATCAGCGAAGCCGCTATGGCAATTAGTGATATATATTTGAAATTCATGATTTTACACATTAACAGTTTACCATTTCCATTTATCCATATCGTCTATCTGTCCACCTCCAGGATAAGCCTGTGACGGGTCATACAAACCGGCGTCAATGAGAGGCTTCAGAATACCCTCCATTACCAGGAACGCATCCGCATTCGGATGAACGGAATCAAGGTTCAATGTTCCGTCGGCATTCTTTCCGAACACCCAGCAGTATTTGTCAGCCAGACCATTGTCTTCATTTTTCAATGCTGAATGATAGTCGGCATAGCCATAGCCCCTTGCTGCCGCATAAGCCTTGATAAGTTTATTCGCTTCGATAATCTTGTTCGCGATATAATCCCCGTCATACTTGTCTTTCCATGACTGCGGTTTCCACCACATGCTGCGGGAAGGGCATACAGAGCCGAGCACTACAGGAATTCCGCTGTCCTCGGCGATACGGGACATGAGAGCGATGTTTGCAAGGAGATTTTCAATGCTGACATGAACACGATAATTCTCCGTCTCCCCACTAAAGTTCGAATCATTTTCAGCAAGGTCATTGGTACCGCAGCAGATTACTGCGAGCTGAGGGTCATCGGCCATGATATCCGACCAGAACCTGTTGATCATATTGGAAGAAGTAGTTCCGTCGATTCCTTTGTTCAGATAGTTATTCTCCGTAAAGAACGCCATCCTGCCGCGGTCTTTCCATGTTCTTGTGATGGAATCACCCATAAGGGCGGCTCTGTGGCCTGACTGCTTGGCTTTTGCAGGGGCTTTCGCCTCAACGGTTTCCTTCACGCAACGCACCTGATATCCTGCACCGGCGTAACTGTTGCTGCTCGTGACACGTGCCCCTGCCAGATTGGAACCGGAAGCACTGACTGAAGCGCGGATAGGGTACAATGAGTTGGCAACACTGGCGGAAGCAATCATTATTTCACCTGATGCGCCCAATGATGATCCGCCGAATCCTGCCTTGCGCTGTCCTGCATACGGGAAATACAAGTCATAGTCAGGAATATAGAAGCCATGCTTTCCGGAAGACACCTGTCCGTCAGAGAAAATATAGGCAAAAGCATCAGCTGTCGGCACCTTCCATCCCTCAGGGCATGGGTCATACAAGGTCTTGTCATTGGAAACATTGTCCTTGCTGCCCCAGAGATAGCGCCACTCATCGTTCTCTTTAGCTGAACGTGCTTTGTAATCACCTGTAAACCAAGCATATTGAGGATATTCAGCATCGCTCTGTCCGCCGAACATCCACTTGTGAGGATATTTGACAGACTCATCCACAGCCTGTTGGAGGGAATAGTCGGAACCGAGTTCCGCCTTGAGCATCCTTCCGTTCTTGGTCCTGTCAGCGGAGAAGATCTTGTCTCCTTCCACCTTGTACTCATCCAGAGTCGTGTATGCAGGGTTGCCCCAGTCAGACAGGACGTTTGTGGTTGTCTGATACTCAGATGCTGCCGGGAACGGATCCTTACGGCCCCACTGATAGTAATTGCCGATAGCACCTGCTGCCTTGACATTATCCGAAACATCCTTTGCGGAAAGTCCGAGCACAGCTCCGAGATTTCTGTCCATAACCGTATAGCGGCCGGCCTTCTTGGCGGTTGCATCCGCATTCCAGCCTTCCACCGCCCAGATATTCCAGCTCCAGACGATTTCTCCTGACTCATTCAGAGCTGCGATTACTGCATTACCATCAATGAATGTCTTCGGGGTCTTGAAATAGATGAGGCCGTCAACTTCGTCATACATCACGCTTCCAGCAGCTATCGGACTTGCATTGACAAAACCGTTCTCTCCCTCAGGTATGCTGTACCAAAGGAGTTCGGCGGACGACGGCGACAGGCTTGCGTCATTGTTCTTCGAACATGTTTCTCCGTCGAAATTCCAGGCAAATGAGCCGGATTTGCCATTTCCCTTGACTTTGGCATTGAAAGCATAGAGGCAGTCAGCCTTGTTCACGATATAAGTGTTGGCTGTGCCGTTCGCGCTGAGAAGTACAGGGTCGGCGGTCATACCGACATTGTAGGAAACGCATACTCCAGGTTTGAGGCCCCCTTCGGGAATATCCACAGTAACTTCTTCGAAGTCAGCGCCTTCGAGGTCACATTTGATTTTCAATGTCTTGCCGACATACTGCGGATTGACATTGACAATGAATTCAGCGGGCTTGCGGCTGAGGTAAACCGGAGAGGCAGGCTTGACATTGATCACGGAGCTTACTGAATCTATTTCAGAGAGGCCGGATGTGAACAGGTCGTATTTTCCGTGCTTGAAAGCAAGTGCCGTTCCGTCTTCACCTGTAATCTTTATGGACTTGCAGGCTACCGGCAGATTGGATGACACGTTGATTTTCACGAATGAGACAACCGGAGAAAGGGCCATTTCGAGAATGCCGTTGTCCGGACGCTCTACTGATTTCAGGGAAGAAACGAACAATTGCTCTTTCTTCAGCTGCATTGATGTAAGAGGAACCGAAACAGTCTGGTCATCATCTACGGAAACCGGGATTGAAGTCGCATCTTTCATCTTGACACTGAACGGATAGTACAGTGCCACGTCATATTTCTTGCCTTCTTCCCACTTGAGCTTGTCGGCGTCCTTGAGAGGGAAGAATCTGGAAGATGATGTGGATGTAAATGCATCATAATACGCATTGTCATTCAATGCAGAGCCTGTACCGGCATCGGACACGAACACTCCGATACGGTCAGAAACGGCTTCCCATGTGATTACAGTTTCCTCAGATGGTGAAGTGGCCGACACCTTGAATGAAATGTATTCGGAAGAAGTCATCGGCAGTTCCTTCTCCGGCTCCTTCACTTCTTCTTTTCCGCAGGCAGCTATTGCACATGCGGCAAGAAGAGTCATATATAACATTGTATATTTCATCTAATGTGCTGATTATTGAAGAGTTATCTGATAGAACGAATCTGTTCCGGAATAGTAGTCATTGGAAGAGAATACGCCTGGAGTCCAACGGAATGTGCCTACAGTCTGGCCATCCAGCCCTTCAACGCAGTTTCCCTTGAACGTATATGGCTTGTAGAGTTTCATCACGCCGTCAGGAAGATTTATGGCGCAAACATTCTCCACGACTTTCTCTGACTTGTAAACCGGATTGCCGTTTTCGTCCGTCATCGGGTTGCCGTTCTCATCATTGGCCTGGACAGGCATTTCATATGACAGTGTCCAGATCTTGCTCTTGTAGTACCTCTCGTAATTGTTGAAGTCAGGAAGGGTCTCGCGGGTAGCTGTTCCTATCACCTTGCCATTGACACAGAGGTCGAATGATTTCCTTGTCACTGCCTTTTCGCTGGCATGCACCTTGGCGATATATCCCTCAGGTGTCTCATCTCCAGGAAGCGGAGTGAGTCGTATCCTGTTGAAAGACTTCAGGCCTTTCATGATGATTTCGTCATAATTGTCCGAAATCGACATGATTGTGAACTCGTGGTCACCGCCCCAGCCGCGATATCCGCCGCCGTTCGGTCCTCCTGGAAAGGAGAAGAAATGTATGTAGTCATTGTTGGTGCAGAACTTAAGCATCGGGCCAGTACCCAATTCCACCTTATACTCCGACTCGGTTACAGGGTCAGCCTGAGGTATGAAGCCGGCACCTTCGAACCATACTTTCACAGTATAGTCAGGAGAGAATTCCAGAACATATATCCATCCTCCGTAACGGAGGTCCTCATCCGGGAAATACTCCATGACCCAGGTTCCGCGGGCTACCAGCGCATTGCGACAGAGTTCGATACGCTCTTCTGTACGTTCTGCAGCCGTCTCGCTGAAGATTCTGGAACTCTTGTGGCAAGATGCCAAAGAGAGCAGCATCAGCGCTGACACTAAATATGTTATGATTCTTTTCATATTGATTTCCATGTTTATTCGTCAAGTGATTCCCAATCCAGATTATCCAGCTGAGCGATACGGCGATGATATATTTCGCACCATCTTTCAGTATCCACTCCGTAGGAATCCTTAAGCCATTTCTGAAGCATGTCGAACTTCTTCCTCATGAGCGGACCACCCACAGGGCCTGCCTTTGCTATCATCGCCTCCCTTTCCTCAAGTGTGAGAGAAATCAGACGGCCGCCGGTCTCAGCCACATCCTCGCTGTAGTGCGAGCGGGCATAATTGCTGACAAATCCTTTCTGATACGGATCGTCGGTAAGTGATGTGTAGCGGTCACCGACATAATCACTGAGAGTGATGTCCTTGAACTCGGCAGGAGAGCCGTGGATACCGTCGAGGATATGGGTAAACTCATGAAGCATCGTACCGGCGATTCTTTCAGCATCCTTATGATATTCGAAGAAGTTCACACCGAGAATGTTTATCTGAAGTCCGTTCTCGGCTGACGCAAGAGCAGTGGAACCGCTGCTGCTTATCTCGAAACTGCCCACAAGATAGAGCACTTTAGGGAAATAGGACTTCACGAACAGTGCAGGATCAGCCGTCTCGTCTCCTGATGACATCATCTCCACCATAGCCTCAAGTGTCGTGAACTTGATAAGTTTGGCTATCATTATCGACTCCTTGATATTCGGAGGTGACACCCAATAATTGAAGCTGGTCTCCCTGTCCGGCATACGGTATTCGAAACGGACATTGTAAGGCTCCACATAATTTCTCTGCAGCCAGGAATCGAACTCAGTATTTCTATAGTTGTCTTCCTTGAAAATGCTCTCGGAACTGAGTTCATCTTTGCTGCAAGAGAACATCAGTAGCATTGAGCAAGCCGCAAACATCATTGATATATATTTTTTCATCTTGATTCCTCCTTAAAAATATTTGACGAAAGGATGTTCCGGACTGTCGGCGTTGTTGCGCGGATTAGGCTCCAGCCCCGTCTTGATGGATTCGGAAGGTATCTGGAATGCACGGCGCAAGTCATTGTAAGGCAATGTTACTGTAGCCTCATAGCCTGAAGTCGTAGCATCATCGTAATCGGTATCATCGAATCTGTCAATGGTAATTCCGTATCTCTTCAGGTCCATCCAGCGGAGGCCCTCCTCCAGAGAATCTATTCTTTTGCAATACAGGAGGCACTGGGTCATATGTTCCTGAGTACCCTCCTCGACAGTGAATCCGTGCGGATGGACAGGCTTTCTGGAAGTAGGAACTTCCCTTGTGTATTCCTTGATATACAATGACGAAGAAGGATTGCCATAGACTTCATCTATCAGTTCACGTGTCAGATGACGCAGTCCGTTCGTTCCGACCTTGTACATTGAGCAGTTCCATGCATCCATGTCAGCTGCGGCCTTGTCATATTCCTTAAGCTGGATATAGGCTTCAGCCCTGTTCAGGAGCACTTCATTGGCATTGAGGGCCACCATTGTACTGCGGCCGTAGCCGGTACCTGCGACAGGATCGACAACCTCCCTCTGTGACGGCCATTTCGGCCAGTACACCTTGTTGGTCACGAGGTCGGCCCAGTAGAACGGAACCATCTGGTAGATATACTGCGTATTGTCCTGTTTTCCAGTATCATACGCACCACCCATAGGACGCTTTGCACGGACAGTTTCCATTTTGGCGATCCTGTTGGTGTGAGCATATCTTCCGCCGGTAGCGGACCATGCATTGAACAGGCCTCCATTTGCCGAATAAAGCGGAATGATAAGCAGGTTCACCTTGTTCGAAGGATTGATATAGTTCAATGCCCTTGTACCATAATCCCAGGCCATCTTGCTGGTTGCAGCCCAGTCACGGAGCATTTCGGAAGGATTCGTACCGAGCACTACATTCGCAGCCTCGACAGCCTTCTCCCACTGGTTGCTATAGACATAGAATCTGGTCGCAAGCGCATATCCGGCTTTCTTGTTGAAATGATATTTCGGAACAGACCATGCCTCGTCATCCAGAAGAGGAAGTCCTTCTTCGATATCCCTCTGAATCATCTCGTAGTCATGGGCAAGAGTTCCACGGCTATATTTCGGATTCAGTGTGGTCTCCGGCTTGTCCATATAGGTAACTCCCAGATACTGGGACGCATACTGAGGATGATAAGGAAGACAGTAAATCATTGTCAGACAGAGGTGGGCATAGGCGCGGCAGAGAAGAGCCTCTCCCTTGTAAGGAAGCATCTCTTCCGGAGTACCCTGATCTGCGATTGCCTGGAGAGCTGCATTTGCAGTGGCGATCATATTGTAATATGCCTGCCAGGTGTTGACGTTGCTTTCATTGTCAGCCTCCTCGATCGGCTCCCAGTTATAATTCTGGTCAATGAGTCTGGAGGTATTCTTGTTTCCTTCGCTATAGAGTTCGCAGTTGTCTGACGCATACTCGAAGAACCTGACATAAGTCCTTGAGGCATAAGCAGAAACAAGCAGCTTCTGTATCTTTTCAGTCGAATTCAGTTCTGTCCTGTTATCCGGAAGCTTATCCAGATATTTGTCACAGGAGGCCAATCCTCCCATCAGAGAAAGAACTGCAATTGAATATGTTATAAATCTTTTCATATCCGCATTGATTTAAAATCCTATCTTGCAGGTCAATGTAAACTGCTTTGGCATCGGCACGGCGACACCGCCGGCATTCAGGAATTCAGGGTCCTGTCCTTCCAGCCTCTTGTCGGCATAGAGAAGGCAGAGGTTAGTTCCCTGAAGTTTGAATGAAAGGCTCTTCAACCTGAGTTTTTCAACTGCCGTCTTAGGAAGGTCATAACCGAATGAGACCTCCTTGAGCCTGATGAAATCACCTCTGGCAATACGCTGGTCAGAGTAGTTGTAGGCATTATATGCAATGCTGAGATTGCTGATGCTGTTGTTCTGACGACTGCTTGCAATTACAGGGACATTGGTGATTTTCTCATCGCCAGGATTGATATATCTGTCCATGAACTCTCTAGGCATAGCCGTAAGGTCGGAATAACTGTTGGAGAAGATAGGGTCGAGTCTGACAACATTTCCGAAAGAGTAAGTCATGAAGACATTCACAGAGAAGCCCTTGAACTTGAACACGTTACCGAAACTACCCGTAATCGTAGGGTCGATAGGTCCTTCATATTTGAGGTTGCTGAAGTTGTTCATCTCCTGGAACTGGATATTCGTGGATGTGATTTCACCATCCTTGTTGAGGAATGTAGGGATACCCATCTCGTCAAGTCCCATGAAACGCAGTGAGAACACGGCTCCGCGAGGCATACCCTCCATCGAATAACCTGAACCGGTCAGATAACTTACCATTGTCTGATAAGTCTTCAGCTTGGTCACGGTATTCTTCATGTGTGAGAATATGAAGTTGGTGGTCCAGGAGAAGTTCTTTTTGGCGATATTCTTGGTGGAGAGTGAAAGTTCCACTCCGGAAGACTTCATCGAGGCCACGTTTCCGTACTTGTTGGAAACACCTCCAAGTCCCTGGGTGACAACGCTTCCGATAAGGTCGAAGTTATTTCTCTTATAAGTGTCGAATGACAGGAGAATGCGGTCGTCAATGAAACCGAGATCAGCTCCGACATTGAACTCATGCTTCTTCTCATATGTAAGTTCAGAGTTCTCGATGGAAGACTGGTAAAGTGACGGTTCCTTGATGCTGGTCGAAGGACGCCACGGAGTGCTCGGATAGAACAATGCCGTAGAGTTGTTCACCCAAGCCGGTCCCCTGTCCGCTGTCAATGAATAAGATACGCGGAAGTTCATGCTGGACAATGCAGGTTTCAACGCATCGAACCACTCTTCCTGATCCACAGACCACTTGCCGGCGACGTTCCATGTAGGCAACCAGCGCGCGCTTCTTGCCCTTCCGAGCCTGTTGGAACCCTCATATCGGAATGTTCCGTTGATGGTGTATCTGTAATTGTATGAGTATGAAGCAGTAGTGGCAAAAGCGACATTGCGCTCGTGAGTATTGTTCAGACTATAATAATAGGTATTCTGCTCGAGCTGTTTCTTGAACAGGTCAAGGATATAGAACGGAGTCTCTCCGGCCTCATACTGAAGTCCCCATCCGTCGAAAGAGCTTGCATGTCTGTCCAGAGAATTCACTTCCATCGCTGCAAAAGCATTGATGATATGCTTCTCGGCAATGGCCGTATTGTAGGTTCCTGACGCTCTGAAATCCATGCTGAGCGCAGAATAGTCATTCTTTTTCAATATACCGCCCTGAGGAAGAACCGTGTATTTGTCTGCTGTAGGATTGTCCGGATCCTTGTACAGGTAAGGGTTCGCATTCTTGATGATTTTCGTGGCGGCGGCACGGTAGGCCTCGGCCTGATTCGAATTGTCCTTGATGTTGTGCTCTGTCATTGACAGCTGGTATCTTACTGAACCGAGAGCTGACAATTCGAGACCTTTTATCGGCTTGGCCTTGATTTCCGCCTGGAATTTGGTGTCGAGTACGGAAAGGTCAATGTAATTGTTCTCCAATTCATGCCTGATATTGAAAGGAGCATAATTCCTGGTATAGAATTCGTCCGGATCAAGCGTTCTGGAAGTACGCAGAGCATAAGAATACGGATTTATGTCGAAATCACGTTTTACAGAGCCCTCGACAAGGTTTGTAGAAGATGCCAGCGAGCCCGGCGCCCTCTGCTGTCTGTAGGATGCATTTCCGATGATGTTCAGGGTGATGTGATCATTGAACAGCTTCTGGGAAGTATTGAACAATGCAGTATATCTGTTCACTTTGCTCTGGATTGACCA
>OKTB01001079.1_pt1 | contig 11847 bp, 8 predicted proteins | sample 1606131 | NCBI WGS metagenome assembly OKTB01 (sample SAMEA3879518, study PRJEB24766) | human gut metagenome | biome: human-associated habitat; feature: feces | place: USA | collected 1985/1987
GCCCAGCACAATCCAGGCTGCCAGCAGCATAACGCAAGCCTTTGCCAAAGGCGGTACAGATAAAGACAGCTTACGCCTGCCCTTAAACTGACGCACAAGCAGCACAAAGATAAAATTGCCCAGCCAGATTACAGGAATCAGAAACGGCAGCAGCACCTGCCCCTGCACGTAAGCAGTCAGCAGCAGCAAAAACGCCAGCAAAAGTGCTGTCTTCAGGCCGCCCAGTTGCAACGTGAGCACCAGCATCATATGCACCAAAGTACCGATGATAAACGTAGAAAGCAGCTGCGGCATCGGCAGCACCAAACGCAGCGATTGCAGCGCCAACGCCAAAGCCACCAATAACGCTCCCCGCACCAGCCTGCTGTTATTCATGCTTAGCAGGGCATTCCTTAGCTACAAATGCCATATATGCATCCTGCAGCTTTTGTGTCAGCTCGCCAACCTTGCCGTCAGCAACAAAGCTGCGGTCGATTTTGGTAACAGGCATAAATTCGCAGCGCGGTCCGCAAAGGAAGGCTTCATCTGCTTTGAGTGCGAAATCCTTGTCAAAGGCTCTTTCGATAATCTGCAGATCCAGGTCTTTGGACAGGCGTTCCATCAGCAGACGGCGGGTAATGTTTTTATGGATAAAGTTGTTTTCGGGATGAGTCCACAGAATACCGTCCTTATAAATAAAGAAGCTGGCTTCCGTGCTTTCGGTAATTTTACCGTCGCGAACAAACAGGGAATCAAAAGCATTGCCGATAACAGCCTTCTGTTTAGCCATTACCTCCGGCAGACGGTTCAGAGTGTTGATATCGCAGCGTGCCCAACGCACATCCTCAACAGTAATAACGTTTACGCCCTTAGCGCGTTTTTGCGCCAGTGCCTCGCGGTCAACCGGTACAGCATACATAGTCAGATGCGGAATGCTCTGCTCCGGATAGGACAGAGCATAAGCACCGCTGCCACGGGTTACCTGAGTATAGATTTCGCAGTCCTTCAGACCGGTTGCGGCCAGCAAGCTTTCATGGAACTCTACCAGCTCTTCAATCATATAAACGCCGGGGATTTTTACAGCAATTACGGAATCGAATAAATTGTTCATATGCGGCAGCAAAGCAAAGCAACGGCCGTTATAAACCGGTACAATTTCAAAAACGCCATCGCCAAAGTTATGGCCACGGTCGTTAACGTCAATAAATGCTTCAGCTTCCGGCATAATCTCGCCATCTACCAAAACTAATTTTTCTTGTTGATTTTCGTTCATCTTTATTCCTCCAATTGCGCAAGTCACAATAAATTAACAAAATAAAGCATTATTTATGCAATAAATTCAGTCAAAAATATTGTATAATATATATTGAGATTATTTGTTTTGCAGTCTGCAGAGCTCGTAAAAAGCTAATGACTACATTTCAATTATTATACACCATTTAAAGCCACTTTGGCAAAAAATATCGCAAAGGAGATTCCCATGACTCATCTGCCTACAATTATTAATGATTTAGCAATGATTTTGCTTGTAGCCGGCGTCACGACTATTCTTTTCAAGAAAATTAATCAGCCGTTGGTGCTTGGTTACATTGTTGCCGGCTTCATCACCGGTCCGCACTTCAACTTCTTCCCGACGATTACCGATAAGGCCAACGTCCACGCCTGGTCCGAAATCGGTGTTATCTTTCTGCTGTTCGCGCTGGGACTGGAGTTCAGCTTTTACAAGCTGAAAAGCGTAGGCAGTACAGCCTTCATCGCCACCGCGGTAGAAATAGGCGGCATGCTGGCCGTGGGCTACTTCGCCGGTACGCTGCTGGGCTGGAATCATATGGACAGTCTCTTTTTAGGCGGTATGCTTTCTATGTCCTCCACTACAATTATCATCAAGGCCTTTGATGACTTAAAGCTCAGAGCGCAGCGCTTTACGGAAATCGTTTTCGGCGTGCTGATTATTGAAGATATCGCCGGTATCGTGATGATGGTGCTGTTGGCAACCATGGCTGTAGCCAGCGCCGATGTTTCCACGATGGAGCTGCTGCTCAGCATCGGACGCTTGATTTTCTTCCTCGTTTTATGGTTTGTTCTGGGTATGTATCTTGTCCCCAGCTTCTTTAAATGGGCTAAACAGCTGATGAACGAAGAAACTCTGGTAGTTGTTTCCATCGGCCTGTGCCTCGGTATGGTTGTGTTGGCAACTCAGCTCGGCTTCTCCTCCGCTTTGGGTGCCTTCATCATGGGCTCTTTGATTGCCGAAGCACCTAACGCCGAAAAAATCGAGCACCTTGTTGCTCCTATCAAGGATTTGTTCGGCGCTGTCTTTTTCGTATCCGTCGGCATGATGGTAGATCCCGCTATCCTGCTGGAGCAGGCGCTTCCTATCTTCGTGCTGGTAGTAGCAACAATTATCGGCAAGCTGATTTTCTCCACCGGCGGCGTACTGGCCTCCGGCCAAAGCCTCAACACCTCTGTACACTGCGGCTTCAGCCTGGCGCAAATCGGTGAGTTCTCCTTTATTATCGCTTCTTTGGGCATGAGCCTTGGCGTAATCAGCAGCTTTTTATATCCGATTATCGTAGCGGTATCTGTAATTACCACTTTTACTACACCCTTCTGCATCATGGCAGCCGAGCCCTTTTACCAGCTGGTGCTGAAGCTGTTGCCGCCGCAGGCAAAAAGCTGGCTGGATCGTTACACAGGTACCAATACCGATGATGACAAGGATCAGGACTGGAAGAACCTGCTGACCGGTTACACCATGCGTATGCTGATTTTCATCACCCTGCTGGCAGCCATTGCCTTGGGTGCGGAATATTACCTGTTGCCTTATCTGGGTAACACGCTGAAGCTGCCGTACAGCAGACTGCTGACCGCCGCTGCCACCTTTATCATCATGTCACCGATTTTGCGTGCTGTGCTCGTCAACCGCGCCGGTAATGGTGATTTGTTCTCCAAGCTCTGGTTTAAAAAGCGTGCTAACCATCTGCCGTTAATGTTCCTTGTGTTCGGCAAGCTGCTTGCAGCATCTGCTTCGCTGTACTTCATCTTCCACACTCTGTTGAATCTGCACGGCTTCCTAGCCTGCGTTTCTGTCCTGCTGGCAGCGTACTTCATCTCCTCCTCCGACTGGCTGATGAGCGAGTACCTGCGCATCGAATCACGCTTTTTGGTAAACCTCAACGAAAAGCACATGCGCAAGCATCGTGAAAGTGCTCCCGATGACAGCCGTACCTGGTTCGACGAGGATTTGCAGCTTGTCTACTACGATTTGCAAAAGGATTCTCCCATCAAAGGACGCAGCCTGCGCAGTCTTGGCTTCCGTGAAAGCTACGGCTGCAACGTTCTGCAGCTTTTGGGCACCCATCGCACTGTTGATATGCCCGGCGGTGAGCAGATAGTAGAGCAGGGAGATAAGCTGCTGCTCATCGGCACCGCCAGCCAGCTGCAGGTTTTTGATGCTGCTGTAAGGCAGCGTAGCTTAGGCCTGGAGCGCTGTGATTTACCGCAAAGCCTGCGTGAATTTATGCTGGATAACCACCAAAATAAACCGGAGCAGCAATTTCTCTCTTTGGCGATTACAATTGATAAGCATTCCCCTATTTTGGGAACCTCACTGAAGGCTGCGGATTTGCGCAACAAATGGAGCTGCCTCGTTGTCGGTCTGGAGCGTGGTGCCTTTACGATTACTAATCCCCACGTTTCACTCGTTTTCGAAGAAAACGACCTGCTGTGGGTATTAGGCAAGCAAAAGATGATGAACACCTTAATCAGAGAAGAGATTTTGTAATATCTGCTTTCTAACGCTTCTTCCGTTACGTTACCTTATAAGAGTTATCAGGTACGCTATCTGATGCGTTTATCTATACGTCCCTATTAAGCCGCTGTTTTCGCAGCGGCTTTTTTCATGCGATTATTCCTCGCAGCTGTAAGGCCTTCACTGCATCCTCCATCGTCTGCATGCCGTAGCAGATGCCGAGCACGGGGATACCCGCGTCGAGTATCTCGGGCGAAAAGTGGGGCGAAGCGGCGTCGTAGACGCTGTTCGGTCCGCCTGTAAATATTATTCCGACATAGCCCGCCGACTTTATCTCCTCGACGGTTATGCGGCTGTACGGTTTTATCTCGGCATAGACATTGTGCTCACGCACGCGGCGCGCGATGAGCTGATTGTACTGACCGCCGAAATCGAGCACAAGCACTTTTTCATGGTCGTCCTGCATTATATCACCCTTTTTATCTGACTATTATTTCTTCTCTTCTCGGTCCGTTGGAGACGAGCTTAATCGGCACGCCTATCTCCTTCTCGATGAAGAGAACATAGTCGCGGGCCTCCTTGGGAAGCTTGTCAAAATCTCTTATGCCGCGGATATCGCACTTGAATCCGGGCAGTGTGGCATAGACGGGCTTTGCCTTTTTAAGCAGCGGGGTGACGGGGAAATCCTTTGTAACCTCGCCGTCTATCTCATAGCCGACGCAGAGCTTTATCTCGTCGAGATAGGACAGGCAGTCGAGAGCAGTGAGCGCTACTGCGGTTGCGCCCTGAGCCTCGCAGCCGTAGCGGGTAGCGACGCAGTCAAACCAGCCCATGCGGCGCGGTCTGCCGGTCGTCGCTCCGTATTCTCCGGCATCGCCGCCGTGGTTTCTCATCTTGTCCGCCTCTTCGCCGAAAATCTCGCTGACGAACTCTCCCGCTCCCACGGCGCTCGAATACGCCTTGGTGACGGTCATTATTTCCTTTATCTCATAGGGCGCGATGCCTGCGCCGACAGCGCCGAAGCCCGCGAGGGTAGACGACGATGTAACCATGGGATAGATGCCGAAATCGGGATCCTTCAGAGAGCCTAACTGACCCTCGAGCAGGATGTTCTTGCCGTCCCTGACGGCCTGACGGATAATTTTGCCGGTGTCCGCGACATAGGGTCTGACAAGCTCGCGGAGCTTTAACATATACTCGAACAGCTCGTCAACGTCAAGCGCAGGCTTGTGATAGACGTGCTCGAGCAGAAGATTCTTTACTTCGCAGACTCTATCGAGCTTTTCTTTGAGATACTCGTCGTCAAACAGCTCGCAGACCTGGAAGCCTATCTTCGCATACTTGTCCGAATAAAACGGAGCTATGCCGCTCTTTGTCGAGCCGAATTTTTTATCCTTGAGGCGTTCCTCCTCATAGGTGTCGAGCATAACATGATAAGGCATCATGATCTGCGCACGCTCGGAAACGAGGATATTGGGCTGCGGCACGCCTGCCGAAGTGACGTGCTCTATCTCTTTGACGAGCTTCTCGATATCGAGAGCCACGCCGTTGCCGATGATGTTGACCGTGCCGGGCTGGCACACGCCTGACGGCAGAAGATGGAGCGCGAACTTGCCGTAGTCGTTGATTATCGTATGTCCCGCATTGGCGCCGCCCTGGAAACGCACGACCATATCCGCCTGAGCCGCGAACATATCGGTAATTTTACCTTTACCCTCGTCGCCCCAGTTGGCACCCACAATTGCTCTGACCATACTTAAACGCACCTCCGAAAAATCAAATACACTTAATTATATATTATCGCCCGCCCGGTGTCAATGCACCGCTCCCCCTAAAGAAAGCGAATTTTGGGGATTCCCGATTGATTTTATTGGTTATTGTGATATAATGTAAATTGGTATAGCGCAAACATAAAATGTTTTTTGGAGTCTGATATCATCAGCCTTTTAAAATCGCCTTTTTCGGCACACAATAATCACGAATATCTGTGAAAGGACTGTGTTAAATGAAGAGACGAAGATTTTTAAGCCTTGCGCTCGCGCTGACGCTTTTGCTCTCGCTGTGCGCGTGCAAAACGAAGATAGTCGATGACGACACCACCCAGGGCAATGCACCCGTGACGGGGGAGACTCGCGGCGAGACGACGACTGAGCCTGTACAGACGACCGAGGCGCCAAAAACTACCGCCGCCGCGGAGCGCGTGACAGCGCCGCAGCGCAGGACGGAGAAGGGCAAGCTTGACCCGAACACCGGCACTTATACGGGGTTCTCCCCTCTGCCGAAAGCGAAGTTCACCGTATCCGACCCGCAGAACACGCGCGGACTTTCGACCGCTACCGTGGGATACAGCTTCGGCGTATCGAAAAACGGCGTGCCGCATCAGAACTCGACGAACGCCCAGAAATATTTTGACTCTAACGGCTTCAACGCCGTCTCGATAGACACAAAGACTAAAGAAAAGGTGCTCTATCTCACCTTCGACTGCGGCTGGGAGAACGGGTACACCTCGAGCGTGCTCGACACCCTGAAGCAGAAGAAAGTGCCCGCCGCGTTTTTCTGCACGCTTTCGAATATCAAGGCCGAGCCCGGACTCACCGCAAGGATGATAAAGGAGGGGCACATAGTCGGCAACCACTCGACTACCCACCCGGATTTTTCTAAGATAAGCCGCGAGAAGATGGCGGCGGAGATAGAGAACTGCGACAACTATCTGCGCGAAAAATTCGGCTATTCCTCGCCGTATTTCCGCTTCCCCATGGGCTCTTATTCCGCGTCGTCGCTCGACCTCGTCTCCTCGCTCGGATATAAATCGGTGTTCTGGTCGGTGGCCTACGCCGATTGGGATGTCAACGACACAAAGGGCAAGCAGTACGCTTTCGACACGGTGACCTCGCGCCTGCATCCGGGCGCAGTCATACTGCTCCACTCCGTCTCGCCCGACAATGCAGCCGCCCTCGCCGATATAATCGACTGGGCGCGAAATCAGGGCTATGAATTCCGCTCGCTCGAGCAGCTGCCGAATTAAAGATAAAATAAAACACAAAACCGCCTCCGATTCGGGGGCGGTTGATTTTATGTTTGCCTGATTTGCGCTGAAATCAGGCTTTTTTGCTCTCTTTTTCCTGCGCCTCGTTGTGCGCCTTTATCGCGGCGCTTATCTCCTTGTCGTTATAGAAGACATAGACAATGACCGACACCGCGACGAATATCATCGCCACAAGCGCCGTGTTGCGAACGCCCTTGCTCGTTGCGGCGCCCGTGCCGTCCGCGCCCATGCCGAGCAGGAGCGAACACGCTATAACGACTATCGACTGGCACATCTTGTTGGCAAAGTTACGCGCGGCGAAGAACATACCGGCTCTGTTCTGACCGGTCTTTATCGAGTCGTACTGCGCGAGATCCGCGAAGATAGACGCGGGGATAATATTGGTTATCGCTATCGGCATGGCTATGACGAGGCCGATGAGTATCGCAAACGGCTTCGCGCCTATCGCGCCGATAACGAGCTTGTAGTTGAAAATGGCGCAGTAGAGCAGAACATAGGTTATGCACGCGCCGAGCAGCAGCGGCTTTTTGCCGACCTTGCGCGCCAGGATATTGACGAGCGGATAGGTCATTATGCCGACACCTATCGAGATGACCGAGACGTAGGTCACCCATTCGTCGCCGAGACTCAGCAGATTGGTTATGTAATAAACCTCGGCGGTGTTGAAGAAGGTGAACGCTATCCACATAATGAGATATCCCACGGTGATTATGGCGAAGTTCGGATATGAGACCGTAGCCTTTAAAGCGCCCCAGATGGACTGGTGATACTCCTTGGGCTCGACATAGTCCTTCTCCTTTATGACGAACGACGGGATGAGCGCCGATATTCCGCCGAGCACGCAGAACACGATGAACGGTATGCGAAGCGCCCATATCTCGGGGACGCCGTTTCCCATGAGCAAGCTCTTTATCATCGAGGTGCAGAACACCATAGCCGACGATACGACATAGAGCAGGCTCACTATCGAATAGAGGAAAACTCTCTTGCGCGGCTCCGCGACGACCTCGGCCTGCAGCGCGCTGTAGGGGATATTATAGAGCGTTGAGAACAGGTAATAGAGGGCGAGCATCACGCCGACCCATATGGCGTTTATAATGCTCGAGCCCGACACGGGCGGGAAAAAGATAAGCAGGCAGAACAGGCCGTAGGGTATGGCCGACCAGCGCATAAAGGATATGCGTCTGCCGCTCTTTGCCTTGCTGTTGTCCGAAAGGCTTGCGACCCACGGGTCGGTGACGGCGTCTATAACGGTGCCGATTCCGCGGATTATTGCCATGGTCAGCGCGGCTTTCGCAAAGAACTGCGGCAATGTGGTGTTCGAGTTCGTGGGGATGAAGAACGTCAGCAGGTACGTCGTGATTATACCGTTGATGAGTCCTCTCGCAAAATCTCCGAGGCACAGGGCGAAGATTTTGCCGTTTGTTATTTTTTTCATCGTCTACTCCTCCCGCCGTCTCCGGCTTTTTCGGGAATTTTTTGCGAAGTCATTCCGCGAACGCTTCGCTGTATCGATATATAATTGTAGCACCTTTTGACGCGCAAGCCAATAAACAAATTATAAAAAACAGGGCCGCCCTGAGGACGGCCCCGAAAATATTTGCCTATTCGGAGATATACTCTCCTTTTATCGCGGGAACATCAAACTCGCCGTAGCATTTAAGGCCGGGAACGGGCGAGCGATCCAGTTCAACATAGAATCTGTAATACGGCACGAAGCAGCTGTCCATAGCGTCGGTCGAATAGACGAGCTCGGTCTTTTTTATTTTCTCGCGCGTCACCCTGCCGTCCTTTATCCCGTCCGCCGAGCCGGAGATGTGTTTTCCGTCGAGCAGCAATTTTTCCGCCTCCCCGAGTGATATCGCCGGATAGTCCCCGAGCTTTTTTGCTCCGTCAACGGAGCTTATTCTTATTGACTCAAGCTCGTCGTTTTCGTTTATATCAAAATACACGCTCTCGAAATTATAGTTCTCCACCCGCTTGAGCGCGGCGCCCGCATTGTCGTAGCATCGGTACTCCGAGTGCTCTTCGCCGTTCGTATCAAAGTACCGAGTGACGCAGAGCACGGGATCTTTGAAACCTGTGACCGCGGAGTACTTCCCGAGGAAATATTCGGCCGCCTCGCGCCCTGTACCCTCGCCGGCGACGGGCTCGTAAAAGACTATATTGACATCGCCCGTCACATATGCGGAAACCGTCCCGATGTCCGTCTCGGCTCTGACGGCGTAGAGCGAATTTTCGCTGACTACCCACTCGCATTCCGGGAGATTCTCCTGCGTCACCGACTTTATCTGCGCGCCTGATTTTTCGGCAGTTTTGCGCACGGTCGAGAGCAGCTCGTCATAGCTTAGCGACTGCGTGTTTTTGTAGACGGGCAGACGCTTCAGCTTCATCTCCGCGCTCCACGGGTTTCCCGTCGTATATTCGCTTATGTCGCGCACAACAGGCGTGTGAGCGCCGGCTCCCTCGCCGGAAAAGCCCACTGTGCCGAGTGATATCTTTTGCAGTCTGGCGGGGCTTATCAGCCAATAGCCGAAGAACACCGCCGCGACTATGCAGAGGCACGCTGCCGCCGTCATCAAGCGCATGGGATAGCGCGGCGCTCTGTTCTTAAAATTTATTTTTTTCGGCGCGGCCTCGGCTATAAACCTGTCGTCAGCGCCTCCTACGGCCTTCAATAAATCTTCTTTTTTCATACCGTAAAGCCCTCCTTTTCGAGAAAAATCTTTAAGCTGTCCCTTGTTCGCTTGAGCGACATTTTTACCGCGCCCTCGGTCATTCCGCGCTCGGCGGCTATCTCCGATATGCCGAGCATATACCAGTAGCGCTGAATAAAAACTATTCGCCTCTCCCGCTCGAGAGAGTCTAAAAATCCGTTCACCGCCTCGCGCAGCAGAACGGTGTCCGCCTGCCGCTCGGTATTCTCGGCACTCGGTATGCACTCCGACAGCTCATCGAGAGCGAGGGCGACATTCTTTTCGCCGCGCTTTTTGGAGCGGCGGGCTTTGAGCATATTCAGCGCCGAGTTTCTCGCTATCCTGCCGACATATGCTCCGAGATTCTCCGGCCTGTTCGGCGGAATAGAATTCCACGCGCCGAGCATGGCGTCGCCGACGCACTCCTGCGCGTCCTCGCGGCAGCGCACAACGGCATAGGCCACGGTATAACAGTAGCCCGAATATTTTTCCTCGAGCCGCGCCACGCTCCTCTCGTCGCGGGCGAACAAGCCGTCAATAAGCAGTTTGTCCTCCATAATTACCTCCTCTCCAACGACATCCGCTCACTCTTAAAGACAACAAAAAGGTGCTTTAGGTAACGCACTGATTTATATTTTTATATTATCATATTTTTCGGAGATTGAAAAGGAACGGACAACGCACCGATATAATAATCTGTCGGTGCTCACGACAGATTGGAATTTTCAAGAGGTAAACCGTAGTGGCGAACTTTGTTCGCCCGCAAAACACAGCGGCTAATGTATATTGAACCGTGTAGGGGCGGATATTATCCGCCCGCGGTTTATGCAGCAACTTACAGTAGGCGAGCGAAGCTCATTTCTGCAAGTGGCTTGCGGAAATGAGCTTTGTAGGAGTCGGCGACTCGACGACCCTTTGACGTTTGCCCTTTGTGCCGCGCTACGGCGGCAGCGGTGCGTTGAGTCGCCGCACCCTACAAAGAGAGACATTGGAAAACAAAACAGTCTGTGTAAGGGCAAATCCGTGCAAAAAAACCTCAGTCTCGGCTTCCCCGCAGGGAAGCCATACTTGCAACTCCGCTGCAAATCCAAATTGTGCAATTTTTTGACTTGCGATAAAACTACGCAAAACAACCGCAACAGTTCATCCTGCTGCGGCTGTTTTCTATGCCTTGTGTTATTTTCTTAATAGGTTATCTCCGCTGTCTGCGAAGCGTTGCCCGCCGCATCGTATGCGGTTATACCGTATACCGTGCCGCTCTGCGCGTTTTTGATGACCGCCGCAGTGTCCTCGTTGTATTCGCATCTCGCTAAGAACTTGCCGTCGGCGCATATCCTGTAATAGGCTACGCCGAAATTATCCGTCGAGGCCTGCCAGCTGAGTACGGTGTTTCCGTCACCGTCAACGGAGAATGTGAGCGCAGTAGGCGCAGTAGGTGCTTCGCTCTCGAGCACGTGTCCGTTTTTCAAGTAGTCAACATAGGTGTTGTGGAACATCGGATTGACATACACGGGGCTGTAATAGTGGTTGTACGAGAACGTTATGATATTCTCGGCGTATCGAGAGGCTATGTCCATCTGTTTAACGAGCCTGTCGAGCGTCGCGGTCACATCCTGCGTGTTCTCGGTTGCGAGCGGAGTTGTTATGCCTGTGGTGTTGCTCTTTGCTACGGCGCTTGTGAAATTCTCTACGTTTGCCCAAAGGTGTATCTTCTTTCCGCTTAACTTCACGGCGTCGGAATACATTCTCCAGACATTGACGAGATTCTCTTCAATCGTCCAGCCCGCGCCAACGGCGTCCTGCGGACAGAATATGTCCTGCTCGCGGAAGTTCACCGACCTTATGAACGAAGCCCAGAAGATTTTCGCGCTCTCTATGCCGGGGTTCGCCCCGTACTGCGAGAAAAACGGGCTTAAGAGCAGGGGAGCGTCCGCATCTGTACGCTCGATAGCGTCGATTATCACATTGACGCCTTTTGCAATGAAAGCGGACGAGAGCTTTACAAGCGGCCCGTTGCTCATCTCGGGCGTGAAGTACCAGCCGCCGAACGCGTCGGGATACTTTGAAATATACCTGCCGTAGATTTCTTCGATCATGTCGGCGGAGACGTCGCAGAGCTCGCCGTAGTCCTTGCCGAAGCCGGACTTTGTCCACCATTCGTCATAGAGACCCAGGCCGACCATGACCTTTATTCCCGAGCCCGCGCAGTTTCTCAGCGCCGCTTCAACAACATCGGAGGCGCCGAAGGCTGCGTCCTTAAACGTGTCAAGCTCGGAGTTGTAGTAGACGGTCCATGTGCCGTCAGAGGCCTTGTGCACCACATCCTGAATGATGAGGTATTTTATCCCGGCCTCCTTCATCGCGCCGATTTCCTC
>OKTB01001082.1_pt1 | contig 11772 bp, 6 predicted proteins | sample 1606131 | NCBI WGS metagenome assembly OKTB01 (sample SAMEA3879518, study PRJEB24766) | human gut metagenome | biome: human-associated habitat; feature: feces | place: USA | collected 1985/1987
TACCTTGTGCTCCTCATCAAGGTCATGGTCCTGAATTTCCAGAAAGTAGTTTTCCTTGCCGAAAATGTCTATATATTCCTGAATGCAGCGACGTGCTCCCTCCAGGTTGTCCTGCAGAATCATCTGCGGCACCTCGCCGGCAACGCAGGCACTGAGGCAGATAACGCCCTCGTGATACGTTCGCAGCACGTCCTTGTCTACGCGTGGTTTATAATAAAATCCCTCCAGCTGACCGATGCTGACGATTTTCATCAGGTTATGGTAGCCTGTATCGTTCTCCGCCAGCAGAATCAGATGGTACATGCCGCGGTTATTTTTTTCCAGATGCGAGCCCTTCGCAAGATACACCTCGCAGCCGATAATCGGCTTGATGCCTGCCTTGGTACATTCCTGATAAAATTCCACTGCGCCGTACATTGCGCCGTGGTCGGTAATCGCCAGGCTGTCCATCCCCAGCTCCTTGGCATAGGCCACCAGCTCAGTGATTTTCGAAGCGCCATCCAGCAGGCTGTATTCCGTATGTACATGTAAATGAGTAAAGCGTTTTGTCATCTCTTGCTCCTTAAATCTAAAAGACCGCTGCCGCGCAAATCCGCGGCAAATGTATGTAAAACTATTCTAGCATTACAGATAAATTTCCTGCCTAAAACTGAAAAAACATACAACCGTGAATTCACAATTCGTTCGTTGTATGTTCTCTTTACCTATGTTACAATATATTCAGACTTTGGACAATCGTGCTTACGGGTGGGCATTGCCATCATTCTCCAACAGAATGGAGTTGATGCCTATGAAGAACTACGACTTTAAGGACCTGATGGCCTTTGGCGTATTCATTCTGGCGTTGCTGACATTTATTTTTCAGTTCAGTAAATAACCCAGACATAGGAAAACCGCCCTTAAACTTTGCCAGGTGACAGGGCGGTTCTTCCGCAATAAAAGCTTTGGCAACCCACCGACGTGGGCGGTTGTCCTTTGTCTATAATATAGCATATTACGCTGCTTTTTGCAAGCAAACCGCTTGCTGCAAACGCAGCTTTTTCTTTTCTATTCCCCTTTTTTACCCCACGCCAGACCGATAAGTAAAAAGAACAGATTATACACGAGCGCCGGCAACAGGCTGTTGATTTCCCAAGGACTGATATGTTTCCAGAAAAGCGCCGCAAAAATGCCTGCGCCCATAGCAGCCACGCCCATTGAAGCGCGCACCCTGCCCGGGAAGAAGATGCAGAACGTCAGCGGCAGAAAGATACCGCTGCCCCGCAGCGCCATGGAGAGGTAATTCCACTCTAGCACCGACGAATCAAGGTGCATAAAGACAAACACCATCGCAGCGACAGAAACGGCCAGCACGCTCAGGCGGCTTGCCCACAGCTGGCCTGCAGCCGTAGCCTTAAGCCAGATTTTGCTAACGATATCGCGCGAAATCATCGTACCTACGCCCAGCGCCAGACCGGCGATTGAGCCCAGGGCCGAAAGCAGCACAGCGCCCAGACCGATACCGCCAAGCCATTGCGGCAAATACGTAATAATATACAACGGCAGTGCATCGATAGAATTAATCTCCGGGTGATGCAGATACATAAACATACCGATAAGCACCGACGGCAGCCCCACAGGAATAACTACCAGCGCGGCAGCACAGCAGCCGACAGCTGCAGTTTTGGTATCACGCGCCGAAAACAGTGCCTGCACATAGGTCTGCGTAGAAATAACACCCACAATCATCGAACCGAGGCTGACAAGACCGTCCTCCACGCCGCGTCCGAAAAGGCTGAACCAGGGATATGCTGCGAAGCTCTGCGTCAGGCCCTGCCAATGTCCCATATCGGCGTAGGCCAGAAAGCCGCCGACGAAAATGCTGGCGAAAATCAGCACAATCTTAAAAATGCCGGCCATACCGCTGCTGCTGAGGCCGCCGAAAAACACCAGCAACAAAGTAACAGCGATAACAATTGCCGCTGCAGCCAAAAGCGGTACACCGAACAAGCCGGCAATCAGATGCAGCGCGGTAAGCGTGCTCGCCACGATGCTGAAAAAAATACCGGCGCAGGCGCTGAAGGTCGCCAGCCACCCCGCAGGCTTGCCGTAATCCGTAACGAGATACTCCGCTACTGTGGTCAGTGAGCTGCGGCGCAATGGCACAGCATAAAACGCCGCCATCAGCAAAAGCGCAATGCCGCTGCCAAGCGTAAACCACCAAGCCGTCAGCCCCAGCTTGAAGCCAAGCTGCGCCGTACCAACGGTAGCAGCGCCGCCTACAATCGTACCGATAATCGTGCCCGCGACAAGGCCTGCGCCCGAGCTGCGGCCTCCTACGTTATAATCATCGGCAGACTTCACCCTTCTGGCTGCCAAAAGCCCCGGCAGCAGCGTCACCAGAAGCGTTACAGCCAGGCTGATATAATGTGTAGCAGTAAGCTGCATAATGCACCTCCTCCAATATTTTAAGCTGCCGGATGCAAACGTTCTGCCGACAGCATTAATGCTAAAAAGCTCAGTATTAGTATAACACAAAAAATACGGCAAAAAAAGCATAGCCCTCGCAAGAATGCTCTGCTGCGGCAGCAGACGAAACAAGCGCTTGCTAGCTTGTTTTGCTCAGATTGTTACACAAAAACTATCTTCTTTATTATTGCGAAATTCAGCTTTTTTCTGTATAATATAGTTTATACCTTTATATATTTAGTGTATGCTTTTTGGAGGAAAATTATGAGCCGTTTAAGAATCGAAACACCCGACCAGGCCCAGCTTACGGTCGAGCGCTTGTACAAGGACCTGGAACGACACATCATCGCCAGCCCCCCGGGACTGTGCCCTGTTGATCTGCAGCTGTCGTTCCTCAAAGTCTGCCACGCACAAACCTGTGGCAAATGCGTACCCTGCCGTGTAGGCCTCGCGCAGCTGCAGAATCTTATGGAAGACGTGCTCGCCGGCAAGGCTGACATGCACACTCTGGATTTAATCGAAAGCACCGCGCAAAATGTTGCCAACAGCGCTGACTGCGCCATAGGCTTCGAAGCAGCCAAAATGGTTTTGGCCGGTCTGGAAGGCTTCCGTGAAGATTACATTAACCACATAAAGAAGGGGAAATGCTCTGTCAACGTCCATCATTCTATCCCCTGCGTAGCTTTGTGCCCGGCACAGGTTGATATCCCCGGCTACATTGCACTGGTCGGCGCAGGCCGTTATGCCGACGCTGTTAAGCTCATCCGCAAGGATAACCCCTTCCCTACTGCCTGCGGTCTTATCTGCGAGCATCCATGCGAAGCACGCTGCCGCCGCAGCATGATTGATGCTCCCATCAACATCCGCGGTCTGAAGCGTATGGCTGTCGACAACGCGCCCAGCAACACTGTGCCGCTGCCCGAAAAGCAGCCTGCTACCAACAAACGTATCGCCATCATCGGCGGTGGCCCCAGCGGTATGTCCGCAGCCTACTATCTGGAGCTGATGGGACATCATGCTGTTGTGTTTGAAGAAAAGAGCAAGCTCGGCGGCATGCTGCGCTACGGCATTCCTGCTTACCGCTTCCCGCGTGAACGTCTGCAGGAGGATTTGGACGCCATTTTGTCCACCGGCGTAGAAGTACACCTCAACACCAAAATCGGCAACGAGGAGGGTGATATTCCCTTTGAAAAGCTGCGTGAGGAATTTGACGCAGTTTATATTGCCATCGGTGCTCACACCGACAAGAAAATCGGTATTGAAGGCGAGGATTCCCACGGTGTTATCAGTGCGGTAGAAATGCTGCGCAATATCGGTGAGGAAAAAATGCCTGACTTTAAGGATAAAACCGTTGTCGTTATCGGCGGCGGCAACGTTGCTATGGACTGCACCCGCAGCTCTATTCGTCTCGGTGCCAAAAAAGTTATCATTGCCTACCGCCGTCGTCAGGACGATATGACCGCGCTGCCCGAGGAAATCGAAGGTGCTATTGCCGAGGGCGCTGAGCTGTACGGCTTAAAAGCTCCGCACCACATTGAAGCGGATGCCGAAGGTAATGTGGCCGCTCTCTGGGCTGAACCGCAAATCATCGGTCCTATCGATGCCTGGGGACGTGCACGTCCGATTCACGCTGACGTAGAGCTGGAGCGCATTCCCTGCGACGTTATCGTTGTTGCTATCGGTCAGGGCATTGAGCTGCGTCCGTTCGAAGAAGCCGGCATCAAAATCAAACGCGGTACTATTTCCGCACTCTCCAGCAGTGAGCTTGCCAACAATGAAGGCGTCTTCGCCGGCGGCGACTGCGTAACCGGTCCTGCAACCGTAATCCGTGCTATTGCTGCCGGTAAGGTTGCTGCCGCTAATATTGATGAATATTTGGGCTATAACCACACCATTTCCTGTGATGTAGTTATTCCCGACCCGTCTATTGACGATAAACGTCCCTGCGGCCGTATCCAGATGCACGAAACTGAAGCAGGCGAACGCAAGCATACCTTTGAGCCTATTGAATGCGGCATGACTAAGCAGGAGGCCTGCCAGGAAGCAGGACGCTGCCTGCGCTGCGACAAATTCGGCTTCAGCACACTGAAAGGAGGCAGAACCTTAAAATGGTAAACCTCACAATCGACGGACAAAAAGTTTCCGTTCCCCAGGGGACAACAATCATGCAGGCTGCTGCCACCGTCGGCATCGAAATCCCCCGCCTGTGTTATCTTAAAGGCATCAACGAAATCAGTGCCTGCAAGGTCTGCGTAGTTGAAATCCAAGGACAGAACCGTGTAGTTACCGCCTGCACCACTCCGGTACAGGAAGGTCTTGTAGTTTATACCAACTCCCCTAAGGCCCGCAGCATCCGCCGCACCAACGTGGAGCTGATTTTATCCCAGCATGACTGCATGTGTGCAACCTGCGTACGCAGCGGCAACTGCAGCTTGCAGACTTTGGCCAATGACCTTGGCATTTACGATATTCCCTATGAGCGCGATGTTGTCGACACTCCCTGGAACCAGGAGTTCCCGCTCATCCGCGATTCCAAAAAATGCATCAAATGCATGCGCTGCGTCCAGATTTGTGACAAGGTGCAAAAGCTGCATATCTGGGACGTACAGAACACCGGCTCACGTACAACCGTAGACGTTGCCGGCAATGTTTCCATTGAGGACAGTGACTGCAGCCTCTGCGGTCAGTGTATCACCCACTGCCCCGTTGGCGCGCTGAAGGAGCGTAACGACGTTCCCAAAATTTATGACGTACTGGCTGACACCAGCAAGGTAACTTTAGTGCAGGTTGCGCCTGCAGTACGCACCGCCTGGGCCGAAGCCTTCAACCTGCCGCCCGAGCTGGCAACCGAAGGCCGCATGGTTGCCGCACTGAAGAAGATTGGCTTCGACTATGTTTTCGACACCTGCTATGCTGCCGACGTTACCATCATGGAGGAAGCAAGCGAGCTATTAGAGCATCTGCAAAAGCCGCAGGACCACAGCTGGCCGATGTTCACCTCCTGCTGCCCCGGCTGGGTAAGCTATGTAAACAAAACTCATCCGTACTTCGTGCCTAACCTTTCCACCACCAAATCTCCGCAACAGATTTTCGGTGCGCTGGCAAAATCTTATTTTGCACAGAAGAAGGGCCTGAAGCCGAAGGAAATCTGCTCTATTTCCATCATGCCCTGCGTTTCCAAAAAACGCGAGGCCGCACTCTTCTCTATGCGCAGCAGCGGCACCCATGATGTAGATATCGTACTCACCACGCGCGAGCTTATCCGCCTGCTGCGTGCCGAGCACATCAACCCGGCAATGCTGGGCGAACTGCCCTTTGATAATCCGCTGGGTCAGAGCACCGGCGCTGCAGTTATCTTCGGTGCCAGCGGCGGCGTTATGGAAGCAGCACTGCGTACTGCCTACCATGTAATCGAAGGCAAGGAAGCTCCTGAAGATGCCTTCACCGACGTTCGTGGTACGGAAGGCCGCAAGGTACGCGAATTCACCCTCGGCGGCGCAACACTGCGTACCTGTACGGTAAGCGGCCTGGGCAATGCAGGCAAGCTGCTTGACGAGCTGAAAGCAGGCAAGGTTCATTATGACTTCGTGGAAGTTATGGCCTGCCCCGGCGGCTGCGTTGGCGGCGGCGGTCAGCCGATTCACGACGGCGAAGAACGTGCCGATGTACTGGGCAATAAGCTCTATGCCATCGACAGCAACCGTCCTATGCGCCAGTCCCACAACAATCCGGATGTACAGGAGCTTTACAAGGACTTCCTGGAAAAACCGCTGAGTGAAAAAGCAGAAGAGCTGCTGCACTCCGACCATGTAAAAGAGCATAATTATATGTAATAGAGATGAGGAGTTGTTGCTTCAAGCTCCTGTATTACTTCTTTCGTCCCCGAAAGAAGTAACAAGAAAGGGGCGCGCTTTGCGAAAGCGCGGGAAACAGTCGCTTTTTTGCTCGCACAAAAAAGCTTAGCAAAAAATGCTTTACCATATTCTCTTTAGTTCGTAATAAGCGAAAGGCTCGTACAACACATTAACGATTGTACAGGCATTTTTTGAGGCTTAGACTAACGCGAAGTTTAGGCACCGAAAACAAGGCTTAGACAAACCACAAAGCACTTCATGGGTTACGAAGAACATTCGAAAGAATTTCGAACAGGCGCTAGTAACAGCAAAGCGACCCTATTTATAGAGCTTTTTGGTAAAACTTTTTCTCCTGAAAAAGTTTTTGTTTTGCCGCGCTTTACAAAAAGCGCGAACCTTTCTTCCAAGTTCTTTCAGTTATGAAAGAACTTGAACAAAAGCAAGCACACAATCTTCATTCTTCCGAGGTCAATCATGTACACACAACCCTATACCTACAAAAAACAAATCCCCCTCTCCCTGGACGATGGCCACGGCGACTACAACCGCAGCTACGAACGCAGCGACGATGACTTCGACTACGCCGACTACTCCACTGACCACAGAGACAACAACTTCCGTAACTACGAGAAGAAGCGCCGCAAAACCAATAAGGAAATTATTGAGGACATGCTCAAGCGCTGGGATTAAGCTCAACACTGTGTAAAACAAAAGTAAGAGGAGAACACCTTTTATCCTGTAAAGGACTAGGTGTTCTCCTCTTTTAATTATAGAAAAGGGAGTGTTTGTTTATTTAGGTTTGGAGTATGCAATTGCCTGCATTTTCAATTCAGCTTGCTGCCGTAATGGTCACGGTTGTCGCCGCCGTATACGCGTACACGTTCAATCTTTCCTCTGTCGCCATCCGCACCGGAGATACGGGCAACATGGATACGACCCATTTCGGGTTCAAATTCGCGAACCAGCTTGTGATCCAGCTTCACGCCTTTTTCAAGCGCTCTGTACAGCATTGCTGCGAATTCGTAACGGCTCATCATGCGATTGCCGTTGAACATACCATCAGGATAACCCTCAACGATGCCTGCTGCCGCCAGACGGCCAATGTATTCGTAAGCCCAGTGGTTTTCGGGAACATCCGGGAAGAGCTTCATTCTGTCCATCTCAATCGTGCCGCCCATGCCTGCGGTCAGCTGACCTACAAGCGCGGTGAGGTTAGCTACATTCGCTCTCAGGTCCACGATTTCCTTAGCCATCGCCGTACGGGAATTGCTTACGCGTGCGGTACGGTCCAGGGAGAAGGAGATACCTGCATTCACCATGTTCTCGCCGTTGCCGAAGGTTCCGCCTACGCTCAGCATAACCTTTTCATCCGGACGGTAGAACGCACCTACCGCAGCAGCGTTTTTGCCCTTGTAGTTGCCGTAGCCTGCTGCAAAGGTCAGTTTGTCATCGGGATCGAAATCCATCGGGTGCAGCGCTGCGAGAGCGGCAGCACCGGCACCAACCTTGTCAACGCGGCTGCCGAGATTGTCAACACGATAATCGAGTTCATTAAAATGTTCTCTGAATTCGGCATGCTCTCTATCATTTTGTGCCTTGCTGGCGATATCGTCAATCGTCAGTCTGCGTACTTCTTCATTGTTGTAGCCGTCTTTTACTACCAAAGTAGCAATGCCGGCTTCCTTATCTCTCTCAACGGCAGTCAGCTGTGCATCCTTCAGTTGGCCTTCCAGCTTAACATCTTCGCCGTTTCTTACTTTAAGAGTAATTTTGCCGTCTGCACCGATGTTGCCGCCGTTAACAAACTTATCCTTCGCTTCAATGGTCTGGTTCAGCTTGTTCTCATCAAAAGCTACGGTATAGTTATGGTTGCCGTCCGCATCCATTGCATCGGTTACCGCTACATAACCCTTGCCATCATCTGCTACCGTAGTAACGGTGTTGGTATCGTTTTCTTTGATAGTATTGATGAGCTTGCCTTCATCAAAGCCTACGGTATATTTGTAGTTACCGTCTGCATCGACAGCTTCAGCAACATTTACATAACCATTGCCATCATCCTGCGCGGTGGTAACGGTATTGGTATCGTTTGCCTGAATAGTTTCGATGAGCTTGCCTTCGTTAAATGCTACGGTATAGTTATGGTTGCCGTCTGCATCCATAGCGTCGGTTACTCCGATATAACCCATGCCATCATCCGCTACGGTAGTAATGGTATTAGTGTCCTGAGTATTTTCCTGAATAAAGCCCTTCAGAGCATCTTCATCAATACCGATTACATAATTCTTATCATCCAAATCGCCACCGCCCACGCTGTCATTTACAGTAATGATAGCATGACCGGATTCTGCGGTAGTGATAGTATTAGTATCATTTTCCTGAATGGTCTGGATGAGCTTATCTTCGTTAATGCCTACGGTATAATTGTAATTACCGTTATCATCAACCATTTCGGTAACATTTACATAACCATTACCGTCAGCCTGTGCAGTAGTAATGGTATTGGTATCATTTTCCTGAATGGTTTGCATGAGCTTATCTTCGTTAATACCTACGGTATAATTATAATTACCGTTATCATCAACCGTTTCGGCAACATTCACATAACCTTTGCCGTCTGCCTGTGCGGTAGTAACGGTGTTAGTATCATATTGCTGTACAAAATCACCTAACTGATCGCCGTTGATATCAACCTTATACGCATGGTTTCCATCGGTGCCTTCATCGGTGATTTTCAGCATATTGGTTTTAGATTCTACGGTAGTAACAGTATCGGTTCCGGCAATGCCTTCCAGCTGATTGGTTACCCAGCTGCGGGAAGCAATGCCGTCTACCTCAGCCTGTACGCTGCGTTGGTCGGAATCCTTAACCTTTACCGTCAGCTTGCCATATTCATCCAGGCTTCCTTCCATGCCGGTATTAGTGGTATTAGTATCAACAATACCTTGCATCTGCTCGTTTACCCAGCCTTGAGAAGCAATGCCGTCTACGCTGTCGGTGTAAACTCCGCCGGCATTATCAGTAATCTTGGAAGTCAGCGTGCCGTCTGCAAAGGTCAATTTATTGCTGGTAATCTTGGTATCGGTATCAACAATGGCTGCAGCAATCACCTCATCATTAGCTCTTACCAACTCATAGGTATTGACTGTCTTACCCTGACCGGGAGTTGTTCTAACCGCTTTAATAACTGTATCCTTCAGGCCTGCCTGACCTGCTTCACCGTAAATGGTCTTTGCCATGGTGATATCATTAGTGTAGAGAGATTTGATAATTCTGTCAAATTCACCTACAGTAATTCTGCTCATAGACTCTTTGCACTTCATTTCGGAATTGTCGCCCGTATGCACAGGATCATAACGTCTGTCCTTCGGATTCCATACCTCACTATGAGTATGATAAATAAAAGGTGTAAACAATTCAATCTGCTCGCCGGAGCCGATCTGTACCTGCGCATGTCCTAAATCAGTCCAGAAGTAACCCTGGTGATAATTATGAGAAGCATCATAAATCTGTCCTGCAGCGTCTTTGGAAACAGTCTTGTCAACAGGAGATGGGGTAGGAGTGTCAGCCCAAACAGTAGTATAACCCATCATGCCCATTGCCATGATTGTCGCCAGTACGCACTTTGCCAAAGCAGTTTGCTTTCTATTCTTTTTCATTTTCAATCCCCCTTTTCCACGCTGCGCCACAGTGACGCAAGCTTAATCCTCGTTGCATAGCATTTCGTTAATCAAATATAACTCAGATAAGGTGGTACTAAAATTCAAGGCCTTGAAAATTTAGCAGTTCGTCTCCTTTACCTACTTTCATTGTACTCTTTTTGGCTCCGTACGTCAAACTTTTGTATTCTTTATAAAGACGTCAAATAATAAAATATTCATACACAATTTTTCATTCGTCACTTTTACGCATTAATCAGAGTTGTTAGAATTTTCTTTTTATATATTTTATACTTTAATAATTATTACAAAGAAAAGAATGTAAAAGATTTTTGTCACAGTAGACAATTTCTTGACAAAAATATGAACTGCACTCATAGCAAGGCAAAGCCATTGCTAACTGTGTGCGTCATAAAAAGACAGCATAAAATACACCAAAAAAGTCCATCTTCTGCGGACACTGAAAAAGCAAATCTGCGCATGCAAAAGGCCTGCTACCCTCACGAGCTGCAGGCCTTATTTTTTTTTGCTTCGCTTTTTACTTATAACTTATGTCAGCACTTCTACCGCAAGCACCGCCTGTAAACGCTTACGCGTTTAGTACCAGGCAGACTTACTCAAAGTTTTTCTCTTTGAACGGACATTCCTCTACAACAACGCAGCCACGGCACAGCGGCTTGCGTGCCTTGCAGATTTTGCGCCCATGCCAGATAAACCAGTGATGCGCGTCACTCCACTTTTCACGCGGAATAATTTTTTCCAGCTCCTTTTCCGTAGCCAGCGGGTCCTTGCCCTTCGCCAGCCCCAGACGGTGCGACACACGGAAAACATGTGTATCTACCGCCAGCGCCGGAATGTTATAGATAATGCTGGCGATAACGTTCGCCGTTTTCTGCCCCACGCCCGGCAATTCCATCAGCGTTTTGATGTCATCCGGAATCACGCTGTTAAAGCGCTCCGTCAGCATATGGCACATTCCCAGCAGGTTTTTGGCCTTAGCGTGGTACAGACCGCAGTCGCGGATTTCCGCTTCCATTTCCTCCTGCGTCAGCGCGCCCATTTTTTCCGGCGTATTCAGACGCGGAAACATGCGCGCCGTAATCACATTTACGCGTTCATCCGTACATTGGGCCGAAAGAATTACAGCTACCAAAAGCTCAAACGGTGAATTATAATTCAGCGCCGTCTTGCTGCCCTTGTAGGTTTCCTCCAGCTTGGCCAGAATAGCTTCTCTTTGAGCCTTGCGCATCAGTTGGTCAGGCTCCTTACCGGTGCAGGAATACGTCCACCGCGGTTGATGAATTTTTCAGCGCTGAACTTCTTCACGCCAAGAACAGGCGCATAACCCAGCAGACCGCCAAATTCAACGCGGTCGCCTACGTCCTTGCCCGGAACAGGAATCAGACGTACTGCAGTAGTTTTATTGTTAATCATACCGATAGCAGCCTCATCGGCAATAATTGCGGAAATAGTGGCTGCCGTGGTATCTCCCGGAATAGCAATCATATCCAAACCTACAGAGCATACGCAGGTCATAGCCTCCAGTTTTTCCAAAGACAGAGCGCCGCGTTCTACCGCAGCAATCATGCCTGCATCCTCACTTACGGGGATAAACGCACCACTCAGGCCACCAACATAGCTGGAAGCCATCAGGCCGCCCTTTTTAACTGCGTCGTTCAGCATAGCCAGGGTAGCGGTAGTGCCGGGGCCACCACAACTTTCCAGACCGATTTCCTCCAGAATATGCGCAACACTGTCACCGATTGCCGGAGTCGGAGCCAGAGACAGGTCGATAATGCCGAACTGGGTAT
>OKTB01001085.1_pt1 | contig 11760 bp, 10 predicted proteins | sample 1606131 | NCBI WGS metagenome assembly OKTB01 (sample SAMEA3879518, study PRJEB24766) | human gut metagenome | biome: human-associated habitat; feature: feces | place: USA | collected 1985/1987
TCACAGTTCATTGGCACCACTAATGCTAAATTTGTAAATTATGATAGATATTATAAAATAAGGAGTTGACCAAAATGGTATCAAATATTTGGAATAAGAACATTCCTGTAGAAAAAAGTTCTTATTTATGTGATAATGACATCACATTCTTCAATCTTGATGGATTCAAGCATGACAAAAACAAACTAACTATGATTGATTTATTTTGCGGAGCAGGCGGTTTTTCAGTTGGCTGCTCTTGGGCGGGATTTGAATCAGTACTTGGCATTGATCATTTTGAACCTGCTATGCGCACCTGGTTTTTTAACCATCCAAATGCTATTGGATGGTTAGGCGATATTACAAAAATAGAACCTAAAAAAATCAAAGAATTGCTCCAAAGCAAAGGAATTAACAAAATTCATTTAATAACCGGAGGAGTACCTTGCCAAGGCTTTTCTATTGCCAATAGAAAACACAATGATAATGATGAGCGTAAGTCTATCGAGATTTTATACAACCCAAAGAAGATAGTTTTATAAGGAATATTAACAATTTTTACATGTTGTTAAAAAGCAAAAATGTTATATAACGTTTTTTATAGTTAAATAAATGTGTATAAGTCATATCAGGTAGATCCTACATTGTTGGCAAGTATGTGTAATTCTTCTGAAATCTTAAATAATTACAAAATAAAAAGGATCACCGCTTTATGAATACTTACATTATAATAGTTTCTTAATGATTATGATTTACCACTAAAACTCCACTTGATGAAGCATATAAACAAAGCAACAATAGCATTATTAAAAGATAGCAAAAAGCATTATGGCAGCAATTATATGCCAAATAATAAAGAGCATTTAAATAAACTAATGGTATTATTAGAGAATCGAAATAGTTAGGTTTTATAGATGTTAAATGGACTGATAATGTTTCATACTACCGTTATTATATAATTCAGATCACATATAGTAAAATTTAAAATATCATGAAAAAGCGAGGAATCAAAATAATTTGAAATCATCAAACAATTCAAAAATATTCATAAGCCATCGTTCATCTGATGGTGCAATAGCCAATGCCTTATTTGACTTCTTCGTGGCAACTGGTATTTCAAGGGACAAAATTTTTTGCTCTTCACTTCCCGGAAATGATGTAAAAGAAAAGATTTCTGCTGAAGTAAAAGAGACTATGAATAACAGTTGTCTAAATATAGCTATTCTTTCGGATGAATACTACAAAAGTGCATATTGTCTTAATGAAGCAGGAATCCTGTGGTTTCAAGATATTCCTGTTATACCCATTGCACTACCTGAAATTCAACCCACAGATATGATTGGCTTTCTGAATGATGATTATAAGATCAGAAGACTGGATAATGCTGATGATATTGCATATATTTACGATACAGTTTGTGCAGCGAGCACTTCCAAGCAAGCAAAAGCAAGTGTTGTTACAGCGGAAACACGTAAAATTATAATCAAATATCAACAGTTGATTTCCACTCGGACCTATCTTCAGAATTCTACAACCGAAGTATCTTTAAGTATTACTACAGATGACGAACGAATTGTACTATATTATTTGATTTTAAAGCAGGTTCGCAAAGTAACCAAGAGTACAATTTTACGCTGGCTACAGGATATGGAAATATATAATGTTAATGTCGATAATGCTTTCGATTTATTATCAACATTAGATAATGGCTGTATTGTGGATGGAACACTTGAATTAAGTAATGATATATTTAGGGAATATTTGTCAAAATCAGAACAAATAATTGAAGAATTACAACCAGTTATAAATTCTCACATTGATTTGAGTTCTGAAAGATTCAAAAGAATGTGGAACACTTCAAAATTTGATGATATTGTCAAACTTTTTATTGCGTATATAGTAGACGAAAAAATCAATAAATTCGGTGATCGTTGGATGGCTGAAGGACAAATAGAAGATATTAAAAAATGGGAAGATAAATATGTACTTGATTCTACGCTATCCTCTAATTACGGCAAGTGTTTATCCCTATTTATACATAATCGATTTGTATATGAAAGTGATTGGACAAGTTATGGCAATGCACGAGCATATACATTGTACTCATCTCTGAATGAATTATTATTTGATGCTCCCGCTGTGATTGTTGAAGAATTAATAAAAATTAAAGAAACATATTATTATGAGTTGCCATTTTAGTCTTTGTAAAAAAGGAGGTCATAAAATGTTAAAAATCGACAATGCTATTTATGACACAAACAAAGTAATATGTCGAAATATTTCTGTGTTTGATACCTCTGAACGAGGTTTGTTATCACAGAATATCTTGGCTCAGCTTAGAAATTTTATAGAGTATATCGTTCAGAAGGTTTATTCAAACGGTGTTGATACCGATCCCAATGATTATCAGAACAAAAAAGCTGCTTGGGAGTTTGTGAAAACCAAGGGAGATTTGCGATTCTTAAGCAAATTCCATAATCTTCTTCAAAAATCAGTATCTCACTATACATTTGACGAAGGCGGATCTGAAAGATTGATGCTTAAATATTACGAATACCTTCTTAAAATCAAGGTGTTTCTCAAAAGCAAGTATAGAATGGATGTTCTTGAAAACATTGACGATTTCCCATTAAACTTGGATGACAATTTAATGGAATACTATAAAAAGATTGCCGTTCGCATTGTTAAACCAAGTCATTATGCAACACAGAATCCGTATAATGACCGTGCGTACATACAGAAAATTAAACCTTTTTTTGTAAAGCATCATATTTTCTACGAAGTAACCTTCACGGTAGCAAGTGATAAAGCCAGCAAATTTGATAGAGTAATCGCATTTACCTCACTTGATCTTTCTGACAATTACGCAGTAAAACTTTCCATACACAATGATGCAATCGATGTACTTGGAAAAGTTATGCCTATTCAAATTATTGACAGTTGGGAAGTCTCCATAAGACCTTGTGAGGTTAATCGGTTTGCTGATTTTTTTGGCAGTCACGCTCAAATCGGAACCAGTAATAACGAATTTCGCAATTTGATGAGGTTCCTTACAATTACTCGATTGAGCCTTGTTGATTTGGTTGTCTCGTCAGATTCATATTATTCTTGGGCAAAAGCTAAATGTACTAAAGAAGCTAAAGTTACTCACATTTTTGATCTTCTTGACAAATCTCGTGACCTTATAAAAGACAACGAGCCGGGAAGCAACATTATTCGTTACTTTCTCCACAAAATGAATAACAAAGTTATGAGACATCAGTATAGCAGAGAATCATGCGAAAGGTTGTCTAATTTACATCTGTGCTGGGGTTGTATTCCTTTTGATCAAATGCCCTATGCAACATCTTTGATTAAACATAATCCACGAATTTATGATTTATTTGAATGTATCAACTCAAGCAATAGAGAATATGAATTCCTTGCTCGTACGATACAGAACAATACCGAACAAGGTGGTGTTCTATTTACACCATTAAGCGAATTGGAACGATTTGAAGATATTAATGATTTAATAAGAAAATACAACTCCCTTGTATATGCAAAAAAACACGCTGAGCGGTATCTTAAAATTTACAAAGACCATCTATATATGAAAGGGTATGTTGACGATACCACAAAAATTATTGAAAAGCTAAAAGAACTCTCTTCAACCGGAATGTCCGGTTATAGTAATTTTGTAAAATCATGGCTTTCTAAAAATCCTTCATACCGGATTGATAGTAAAGAAAAGCTTAGTGCTATTAAAACAATATTCTCAGATTCTCATGTTGCTCTAATTTATGGTTCAGCAGGAACAGGAAAGTCAACTCTTATTAACCATATTTCAAACCTCTATAATGAGCGTGAAAAACTGTACTTGGCAAATACGAATCCGGCTGTAGATAATATGCGTCGAAAAGTAAATGCAAGTAATTGTGAATTTAAAACAATTGCAAAATTTTTATCAAATTATAACACCAATACAAAATGCGACATCTTATTTATTGACGAGTGTAGTACTGTAAGTAATAAAGATATGAGAAACATTCTGGAAAAGGCTACCTTTAAACTCCTTGTGTTAGTCGGTGATGTGTTCCAGATTGAGGCAATATTGTTTGGAAATTGGTTTAGCATCGCACGTACGTTCATGCCAGAAACATCGGTTTCTGAATTGTCAAGACCTTATCGCAGTACAAACGAGAGATTACTTACTATATGGGATAGAGTCCGAAAACTCCAAGATGACATTCTTGAACCATTGGTGAAAGGTAAATATACCGTGAGATTAGATGAGTCCATTTTTGAGCATTCAGAAGAGGATGAAATCATATTGTGCTTGAATTATGACGGGCTTTACGGTATCAACAATATCAATAGATTTTTGCAGAGTAGCAATCCTAATACTGAAATTGTTTGGGGAATCAACACTTATAAAATTGGAGATCCAATTCTATTTAACGAATCCGATAGATTTGCACCTTTAATCTATAACAATATGAAAGGGCGAATAAAGGATATTGAAACAACCGAGAATAAAATCCGTTTTGATATTGAACTTGATATTGCTATTACGGACTGGGAAGCTGAAGATTATGATTTTACCTTAGTTGGAACATCCGATAAAGGAAATTCTATTATTAGTTTTTGGGTGGACAAGTATCTTAGCACCGATGATGATACTGATTCTTCAGATGCTATTGTACCTTTTCAAGTGGCATATGCGGTTTCAATTCACAAAGCACAAGGTTTAGAGTATAAATCAGTCAAGATTGTTATTACAAACGAAGTGGAAGAACTTATTACCCACAATATTTTTTATACTGCTATCACTCGTGCAAAAGAAGATTTAAAAATTTATTGGACTCCGGAAACGGAGAAAAAGATTCTTGAAGGATTGTCATTAAGGAACTATAAAAAAGATGCAGCTCTACTTGCAACGATGCAAAACGTGTAATTCGAAAGGAAGAGATAAAGCGATGTTCGATGTAAGTTAAGTGCAGATAGTATTTTTATTTTCTTATAAAAAAATCATCTCACTATTCACAATTTTCATCGCACGATTACGAACACTATTCTTCTTTTGCACCCACAACATAATGTCGGTTGCTTTGAGTTCTTCGGTAACACCTTCTTTTTCGGCGTATTGTTTTACCAGCCGAGAAAAGAGTTGTTGGACTTGTTCTTCGGTATCGGCAAGGTAGGAATGGAGTTTCCCGGAAGTGAGCAGATTGTAATACAAAACTTTGCGGTGGGCTTTAAATAATTTAACCTGTGTTGTCCCCATACTCCGATATAACCGGTTTCTTCTTTCGCCGGTAAAGTTAAATTAGGCAAAAGATAATCGCCCTGCTGGGTATATGTACCGCTGAATTGTTCAAATAATGAGTTATTCATAGCAAAACCTCCTTTGATACTCAAATTGTACCAATGGAGGCTTTCTTTTGCGAATGTGCGATTTATAAATTTGTAAATTTTATGCTCGTACCAAAAATTACAACGAACTTTTGCAATCTGTGCCACTTTTCACGGCGAATAATGTGTATTCCCGATTTGTTCGTTATGTTCGTTATATTCGTTTGGTATTCGTTATATTTACTTTTTCATTTACCACTAATTTCGCTTAAATATGAAATTGATTTGTCGGGATTGAATTTTACCGAAAACGATAATTGATGCGAATTATGATGCACAATTAAAAAGGCGTTGGAGATTTGGTTCTCCAACGCTTTTGTTTTATATTTCTTTCATAAAAATATTATCGATATCACCGTCATAATTTTCGAGCTCATCGATCTTGCAAAATCCGTATTTTTCGTAAAGACCGATTATATTTGACGGAATATAAACTTTATCAAATCCAAACTTGCGAGCGTGATTTATTGCAGATTGGATAAGTTTTTCACTGATTCGATTCCCTCGATATTCTTCGTCAACAAAAATTGAACTTATCCAAGGAAAATAGCGATTTTCGGGATAGTAGTCCGTTTCAAGAAAAGTACAAAATCCGATAATATTATTACCGCTCAAAGCTATAAAAACACCTTCAAAATCTTGAAAATCATCTTGTTCCAATAGCTTGGCTAGATGCTCCCCGACATTCCAATGGCAATTATTTGCATAGGAAATCGTTTGATTCCAAAGATTACTGTTATTTTTTAGTTTTTCGATTTTAATTTCAAAATATTCATAATATGAAACGCTATAATTTTTACCGTCACTCGCAGTTGTTCGGAATTTCCGAACAACTGAATTTTCTTCAAGCTCGCCCTCTTCAAAAGTATTTTTAATATGCTCACTTACATTTGATTTGCTCGTTTGGAAAAGTTCACATAATTGAGCCTGCGTCAACCATACCGTTTCATCAACAAATCGAACATCAATTTTTGTATCACCGTCATCAGTTTGATAAATAACTATTTTGTCTTGATTGTTATCTTTATTCATTTCTTTAAGATCAATTTTCTGTTCTTTCATAGCGATTTATCCTCCTTTTATCATGGTACCATAATTGGCTTTTATATACAACATTTTCTTGTCAGTACAATCTGGGGCAGTTCGTTTTTAGATGAACTTAATAAATTAAGTGATTGAAAAATGAGCCGAGAGGGGATACCTCTTGGCTCATTTTTTGTGAACACACAACATTTATTTAAATTTTGATGATTATTTTATGCTTTATTGAATTGGCTTTTCATTGAAAAACGCTAGAAACCCTTGAAAACAGTGGGTTTTTATCGTAAGCCTCAATCATTATATGATTATGATACATAGGTGCTTACGAGTGTCATTTTTTCCTAAACCGCTATGCAAAATTCGTATGTAATCGGCTGAAGTTGGTTATTTTTAGCCCAATTTGTACGCTGAAAATGTACAGTTCGTACAGGACACATTACATTAACCATCTGGCCGCCGACAGAACCGGCTTGCTTTGAAGTAAGGTCGCCGTTGTAGCCCTGCTTGAGATTTACACCAACCTCTGAAGCAGCTTCCATCTTAAATCTGTTAAGAGCCTCTTTAGCTTCAGGAACTGTATTTTTTGCCATTGTAAAAACACCTCTCTTATCAAAAATTCGCAAAGCGTGCTGATATTTTGAATAAAATTTTCTTCAAAATATTTATCACATAATATCAAATCGCTCTTGCAAGTATAGTTTATGAAAAGTATGCGCTTTTACAATTGAAAAATTTTTACAATTAAGATATGTTCAAATTAAAAACATTTTTTTGCAAATTTCTTTACCGCAGGCAGTTTTAAATATTTTGTCATAAGCGTTTTTCACAGCCGATTTCGGAAGACTTTCCTCAAACATATTAACAAGAAAGTCTGCTTCAACAAGTATTTGCCAATCTATGCTGTTTATATTGTCGTATGTGTGGTGATGGGCTATTAAGTATTGCACTCTTTGTGATGTTTCAATATTAAAGCCTAATTTTGCAAGAAGATTTTCAGCCAATTTCGGACCTTCTTTTTCCTGCAATTTGCCGCTGCAATTGCCGTATTTTTTTTCGCAGGTGTGGATTCCTATGTCGTGAGTGAGGGCAGCGACTTCGATTATAAATAAAGTTTTATCATCAACATTTTCATTTTCTGCTATCAGCTTTGCGTAGCTGTGAACTTTGCAAAAATGCTGAATCCTTTTTGAATCTCCGCTGTATAAATCTATCATTGCCAAGTGTAGTTTGTTAATCATTTTTGTGCCTCTGTTTTGTTATCCTATTGTGATTTTTAATTTTTGAATAATTTAAAGTTTGCTTTTATTATCTATGATCATTTTTCTATATCGTACTATATCATAGGCAAATAGTCAACGAAAATGCAATTGTTCTTTATGCAACGTGCCACTTTTGATTTTATTTTTGCATAAGTGCTTTGACTTTATGAATGAACGGTTAATTTTGCTCGGTATGAATTGTTTTTTTCAGTGAAAAAGTTATAATGATAACAACAAGGTTTGCCTGACTATGAACGGAAAATATTACGGCGGGGAAATGATGATGTGCCGCTTATAACGAACGTGAAAAAATAAAATGTAAAGGAAGTCTTGAAAATTGAAAAATTATAAATATTCAATAATAGTGAGTAGCCTGACAGGCAATACAAAAATGCTTTCCGATGCGATTTATGACGTATTACCAAAAGAAAATTGCGACTTTTATGGCAATGTAAAAACACAGATACCTCAATCCGAAATGCTTTATATCGGTTTTTGGACGGACAAGGGAACTGCCGACTGTGATACGTTGAAACTTTTGCAAAGTCTGAAAAACAGAAAAGTATTTTTGTTTGGTACAGCAGGATTTGGCGGAAGCGATGAGTATTTCAAAAAAATTTTAAGTAGGGTTAAGCAGTCTTTAGATTTGAGCAATGTTGTTGTGGGGGAATATATGTGCCAAGGCAAAATGCCTCAATCCGTACGAGAACGCTATGTTAAGATGAAAGAGCTAACCAATGCGCCTGCTAATCTTGATATGTTGATTGATAATTTTGACAGTGCATTATCTCACCCTGACGAAAAGGATATAATTAAACTTAAAAATGCTGTTATTTCGCTTTAAACAAGCCGGAGAGGGGGAGAACGGTATATGAAATTTGTGCTTGAATTGTCTTGGCTTTGGAAATCAATTGCAATAATTATTTTGGTTATAGCATTCTGTGAAATTTGCGCTTTATTGATTTGCAAGCTGATGAAACGAAAATTTAGCAAAAAAACAGCAATTATTATTGCTGTCGTTGCCACCGTCGCAACCGGTTTGGCAATTGTTTTGCTTTCACAAACGCCGAGTTTGTTAAATTCAAATTTATTGTGTATATAAAAAGCTGTCTCGCAGTTGAAGCGAGACAGCTTTAGTTTTAGCCATTTGATTAAAGTAATAATGTTTTGTTTTATTCATCCATATGAAATATTATTGATTTAAGGATAAATAATCCGTTTTTTTGCGCTTTTCTGTAATGATTATTAAAACTGCAAAAGCGATAACACCGGCTGCGCTGATATATACTCCTTCTTTTAAATAAGGAGTATGATATTGAAGCTCTATTGTGTGTTTTCCTTTGTCTAAAGCAAGTGCGCTAAATGCCGTGTCAGCTTGCAAAAGCTCAGCTTTTTTGCCGTCAACCGTAGCACTCCAACCCTTGCTGTAAGGAATGGAAATGCAGAGCATTTTTGCTTTTTGCAAATCAATTGTGCCGGTTATTTTGTTTTCACCCATTTTGACATTTTGCATCGTGTCTGCTTTTAAGTCTGCAATCTGTTGCGATGCTTGGTCTATAGGCTGTTCAAAAACCTCGATGTCGGATAAGTCGTAAATTCCCGGTTTATCAAAGGTTATTTTAATACTGTTTTTCGCATTTTCGGTATAGCCAAGCCCAACAAGATATGTTTTAGCGCCTGTGTAACGCACGTAAGAAGATGAATAGCAGGTGACAAAATCGGTTTTGTATTTCTTGCCGTCATCGGTTTGAGAGGAAAAACGCATTTTCATTTGAGACGGCAAAGTATGTTTTGATGTGCTTTTACCTATTTGCTTGTTGTCTGAATTACTCTTGCTCTCATCAATATTGCTGTAGTTATTAAATGTATAACGCAAATATGTTTCCTGATTTTTTTCACCTGAAAATTGAATTTTTATCTTGCCTTTATTGTTGTAGACGTATATTTTTTCTCCGTCTACTGATACGTTTTTACCGCCGATAACGGTATAAGGAACACTTTTGTATGTAAATGTCGGTGTGACCGTGTTCATACAGCTTGGAACATTGTCAAGCACAACGCCTTGAATTAACGCTTGCTGCTTTTCTAATGATGAAAGATAGTCGTAATCAGATTTTTTGATAACGTTATTTGTTGTGTAACCGAACGGTAATACGTTCTTATTTTGATAAACCTTTCCTTTTAACTTTTCAAAACCGTAGGGAATCGAAGTTTTCTTGTTTTTAACATAATATTTAACGTTTGTAACGGCATTCATTGCGACTGAATCGTTAAATCCTCTGAACATATATGCCGCATTGGCAGGCTGTTCTGTTTCGCTAACAAACTCGGCTAAATTTTTGTTTTCCATACTCCAATAAAACGAAGTGCCGTTCATACCGACGTAAGTGCTTTCGTTGTAATGTATTTTTCCGCCGCTGTAGCGATAGAATGTATCGTCGCCTTTTGCCGCCTTTTTTACCTTGCTCGCCGCAGAACGCTTAATTTTATTGTTGACGGCACCGTAACTTACATAGCTTGCAATATGGTTATTGCCGTGACTGCTGAAAAAATAAGCCGAATTGCCTGCAAATGAGGCAAATACAAGGATTACTGATAAAACGGGAGCAATAAGATTCTTTGCCGATTTATTTCCGATTATACAAACTATTACTATTAACAGCGCTGTTATGAGAGAAAAAATAATGTTGTGATTTATTTCATTCATCATCAATAAGGCAGCTGAGGAATATACTGCGATTGCTATGATTATACCTAAGCCTTTGCGAATATCTATTTTGCAAAGGTCTTGCCATGTTACTGCAACAATATATGCAATAATCATCCCGTAAGCCCAAACCCAGCGGTTAGCCATATATGAAAATCCGTTAAAAGCCCAGCCGAATGCCGGGATAAGAAGCATAGCCGTAGCGCCTAAAAATATTAATCTTAATGGGCGCCAACTTTTGTTTTTAGTAAAGAATAAAACGCAAACGGCAGGAAGCGCAACAGCGTTATATCCAAGATGCGTAAGATATCCCAGCGTTGTTTGACAGGTAATCATAGAAGCTAAGAAATTGCGATAATAATCCATACTGTATATCCAGGTATGAACATAACTCTCAGACGAACGGCCGTCGCCGATATAGGCTAATATTACAGGTATAAGTATAATTGCACTTAAAATCACACCTAAAATTGCACTGCCTGCGATTTTAAAGAAAACACCAAAAGCCTCTTTGACACGATGACGATATCTGCAAACAAGCAAAAATAGTGTATAAATTGCGGTGAATAAAGCTAGCATATAGAAAAAGTAAAAGTTACTTATAGCTGCTAAAAATACCGTAACAATAAAAAGATACGGCCTTTTGCCTGCCGTAATTTGCTCTACACCGAGAAGCAGCAACGGCAAAAATATCATAGGAAGAGCAAAAAACGGGTGATGCGACACTATGAACATTCCAAATAAGGTGAACACATAAACAAGCGAGCCTATCGTTATGCTTGAGGCGTGATTTTGCTTTTTAACAAAACAGAATGCACCGAAGCTAAGCCCCGCAAGATATAAACGAAACAGAGATAAAAGACTGTAAAGATATGCCGCATATTTGGCAGGACAGGCAATGCTTAACAAATCAAGAGGGTCGCCGATAGCATAAAAGTGAAGTGTGGTTAATATATCGCTTCCGAGTCCTATTGAAAAATCCCATTGCGGCAACACAAATTTATGAGTTTCAAACAGCGTTTCTAAAATTTCACGTCCGTATTTGCCGAAATATACAAAAGCGGCAAAGTGCTGCCTCCAGCCGTCGCTGTTAATAATTAATGTCTTTTTATTTATTATAAACCAAAAGTAACATAAAGCAGCACAAACTAAAAAAGCTGCACTGTAAAGTAAAAAGAACTTTTTGCCGTTTTTAATCGGCTTTTTTAAAGTTGATGTTTTATCGCTCATAATGTATTCCTTTCTAAGGCAATTTATTGAAATCTTGTTCTAATATAATTTTTTGCATTGTAATTATATCATATAGTATAAAGCATTACAATAAAAATTATATGCACATTTGTGAAAAAAGTCCTATATAAGCACGAGTGTCGGAATTAT
>OKTB01001089.1_pt1 | contig 11703 bp, 6 predicted proteins | sample 1606131 | NCBI WGS metagenome assembly OKTB01 (sample SAMEA3879518, study PRJEB24766) | human gut metagenome | biome: human-associated habitat; feature: feces | place: USA | collected 1985/1987
CCTCCTTGAGGATAAGGTCAATGCCTCTGAGCGCGGCATGGATTCCGGCCGAGTCGCCGTCATACATGACAGTGACATTGTCCGTAAACTTCTTTATCAGCCTGATCTGCGGAATTGTCAATGAAGTACCGCTGGAAGCCACCACATTGGTAATTCCGAGCTGATGCATCGACAATACATCCAGGTATCCCTCAACGAGATAGCACTTGTTCTGACGGACGATCTCGCTCTTTGCGAAATAGATTCCGTACAGTGTCGAGCTCTTGTCATAGACCTCCGACTGCGGAGAATTCACATACTTTCCGATGTTGGCGGTCTTGTAGTCGGACCTCAGAGTCCTGCCGCCGAATCCAATCACGCGGCCGCTCACCGAATGAATCGGGAAAATCACGCGGTCGTAGAACTTGTCGCACAACGAGCCGTCGTGACGCTTGATGCAGACACCGGTCGTAGTAAGGAATTCCTCCTTGTAGCCCTTTGCCAATGCCTCTGTGGCCAATGCGTTTCCGGCCTTGGGTGCCCATCCGAGCCCATATTTCCTGATAGTGGCATCCTCCAGTCCCCTGCTTCGGAAATAGGCATAGCCTATCGACTTGCCTTCCGGCGTATCAAGGCTTTTCTGGAAGAACTGCTCGGTGTAATCCAACACCAGCAAGAGGCTCTCGCTCCTCTGTCTCGCTGCAATCTCCTCAGGAGTTTCCTCCTTCTCCTTTACTTCAATGCCATATTTTCTGGCCAGATACTTCAGGGCCTCGACATAAGTCATGTTCTCGTGCTCCATGACGAAGCCGACCGCCGTCCCTGACTTTCCGCAACCGAAGCACTTGTAAATGCCTTTCGCCGGAGAGACATAGAAGGATGGCGTCTTTTCGTTATGGAACGGGCAGCATGCAATGAAGTTAGCGCCTCGTCTCTTCAGAGAAACGAAGTCACTGACGACATCGACAATCTGCGCCGAGTCCAATATCTTATTGACGGTGTCCTGAGGAATCATCTGTCTACTGTTCGTCTATCTTATGATAATCCACATCCTTGATTCCATCAAAGTCATCATCTGCATCAACATCAATGGTAGAATCCGGATCGACTCTGGTTTCAGTGAAATGTATCTCGTATTCTTTTTTCGCCTTTGAGACCCTTCTCATGGAAATGAGGTCTGTAATTCCATAATAAATCAGGAACACGCCGGCAAGAATACTCATGACACGCTCAGAGAACGGGTTGAAAATCAGCACAATACCACCGGCAACAGCAAGACAGGCCAGCAAGATATTCAGGCCGCCGGAACCCAGCAATGACATTGTTCCCGCCAATGCCAATATCTGGATGACGCCGAAAGCCAGAATCACTATTCCGATGATGGCGACAATCACTCCGGCGACAAATCCCGGCCAGAGAAAAAGAATCAGGCCAATGACAATGTCAACAACTGCATTGACAGTCATAAGTCCGAATGTTCCGCTCTTTCTGTTGGCGAAGCCATAAGCGAAAGACACGATACCGGCAGCGAAAAGGAAGGCTGCGATTATCTGAACGACGGTTGTGGTAGCGTCAGTGGCACATACCATCACCAAACCTATTGCAATAGCTGCAAGTGAGCGCAAAATGCTGCTGAACTTGTTATTGTATCCGAATGTAATCATTTGTCGTAGTTTTTAAGTCCATTCAACTTCCAAACTAACAAAGATACATAAAGGGTGACTAAAAATGAAATTTTAGTCACCCGTATAAACAACTCTGACTTAAAGCCCGTGAGGGCGAATTCAGGAAAGACCGTCCTATTTCAAGACGAAGAGTCTGATTTCTTTGTAATTCTCTGAATCCGCCTCAGGAGCGGCAACGCCGAATGCTCTCTTGTCATTGAAATGGACGATATGTCCGTAACGTCCTGACGGCTCGCCCATTACCTTGAGTTCATGGGACTCAATCCTGCACGCATCGGCAGAAACTGTAACTTTCCACCAAGGATTGGACATTGTCAGGTCGCTTGCGGTCTTGTACCAGAATGTACCCATATACTCAACCGCCTCACTGACAGCACCAGGTGATGAAATGTAAGACTTCGTGCCGAGGCTTGCCATCTTGAATGAGAAGCGGCCCTCATAGTCACCGGTACCCTTGCCGGCTACAAGAGAATATGTAAGGAGTTCCTCAGAGGCAGGCAATGTTCCGTCCTCATCCACAGAAACCGACACGCGCTCAAGATAATTGTTTGATGTCGTGTTTTTCATGACATAATACTTGCCTGCGGACTCCTCTGCGGTGATAAGATATGTACCTCCGTCCACGACATCCGCAGCGTCAGTCACAAGATGGAACTTCTTGATTTCCGGTTCTGGAATTTCCCCAAGGGTCACAGGCATACGGTAAAGGTATCTTCCCGGGCGGGAGAGGTCCATCTTTCCGTCCTGGAAAGTATAAGTGGTCTTGTCTGTTTCAATATCAAGCTGAACACCTGTGTATGAAGCCCTTGCCATAACCATATACACATATTTCAGGTCCTTCAGCATCGGCTTGTCGGACAAGTTCACCTTTACGGTATTTCCTTTTCCCTTGAATGTGTAGCCGTTCTCGGCAGTTGTAGCGATCTGATAAACGCCATAGCACTGCTCTGCAGTCGTGATGGTGAGAGAAAGGAGCCTTTCCTTCGCATGTCCTGTCGAATCTATCGACACGCGGACAACAGAAGCGAGAGGAGTATAGTCGGCATTGACCTCAGTCCCTTCCGGAACGCTGAACATTGAAATCATCGGCAGACGACGGCCGTTGAAATCATCAGTACTCTTGACTGTCAGTTCCTTGTCCATCCAGAAGTTCGTGTCGCTGCTTCCGAGGGCCAATGCAGAAGACGGCCAGAAAACCAGCATATTGTCACTCTTGCTTGCCTTGTCGGAAATCGATGCCGTGAATTTGTTTGAAGTCACGACAGCCTCCTGGAATCCGTAGTCGTACAGTCCGGACTTGTCACTTGTGATGTACATCACTTTGTCACCTTCATTCCATACGAGGTGAGACACGTCGGAAGCCTCATAGGAAATGCCGGTCTTTGTAGCCATATCCTGATGATATATAGTCACTTCCCTCTTGCCGGAAAGAACCTCAACATCATTCTTCGTCTGGCAGGAAACCGCTGCAGCAACGACAGCAGCCATATATAATATTTTCTTCATAATGTCTTAGATTAATTATTTCTTCCACGGGTCAACATCACCATCACCCCAGTTTCCGCCCACTTCACTGAAATCGTCACCTGACTTCGTATAAATGGTAACTGAAGAATCCACATCAATGGTGCTATAGTTTGCACCTTCCTTGATAAATACAGTGGTGAGTTCAGGGTTCGCGGTCGCAAACAGGAAATTCATCTTCTCATTTGCACTGAAATCCAAAGACTTGACCTTATTGTTCCTGATATCGACATATCGAAGTGCGGTACAGCCGTAGAATGTGATGTAATCCACCAGATTCTCAGACATGTGGAGTTCGTCGAGTGCAGTACAGCCATGCAGGTCGAGACGGTCAATCTTGTTAGCCGTAAGTTCAATGGTAGTAAGTGCCGAAAGGCCACGGATGTCCAATGACGCGAGTTTGTTTTTGCCCAATGTCACCTCCTCAAGCAACTTGTTAGGTGTAAGGTCAAGAGCCTCCAACACATTGGACTCAGCCAAGAGAGTCGTAAGATTTCCGCACTGGTCTATCTTGAGGTCATTGATATTATTTGACGAGCAGTCAAGGAAATACAGCCCTGTAGAGGCATTCATATCGAGTGAAGTCAGCTTGTTGTTCTTGATGTCCAGACTGCCGAGCTTCACACATGAACTCAAATCCACATCCGTCAGTTTGTTGTCATACAGATACAATTTTCCCAATGAACCGCATCCCGAAAGATTAACGGATGAGAGGTCATTGAGTTCAGCCTTGAGCACCTGCAGGTTCTTGCAAGGTGATACGTCTAGAGTGGTCAGGCTGTTTTCCTGAAGATTCAGTTCTGTGATTTTTGTACATGACGAGAGGTCGATAGATTTCAGTCCTCCTGTGACTCCGAGGTTCAGTTTGGTCAGCTCCGGATTGTTCTTGACATTGATTTCAGTGATTCCTGTCTCATAGAGGTTCAGTTCATAGAGCGCAGTATTGTCGCTAACGTCCATCAGCTTGAGGTCAGGGTTCCTGTAGGCGATAAGCTGCTGGAGTTTGGTACAGCCTGATACATTCAGTCCTGTAAGATTGGCCTCCCAGGCGCCGAGATATGTCAGGTTCGGACAATGACTAAAGTCAACGCTATTATTGAACTTATTTGTTCTGATGCTGACCTGAGCAAGTTTCGTACACTTGCTTACATCAATGCTATTGAGCGAGTTATATGCTACATTGAGCTCTTCGAGATTAGGACAGTCGCTGCAGTCGATAGCAAGAAGACCGTTGTCCTGAAGGTCGATTGACTTGAGCGATGAGCAGCCGGTAAGGTCAATGCTAGTCATCGGGAACAGCATGAAAAGCTGCTTCTCATCATAGGTATAGTTGTCATTTGCCTTCAATGTCTCCAATGCAGAGCAGCCGCTGAGATTCAGACTGGTATAGACATTATGGTCTGCAACGAGTTCTTTCAATGCCGCAAATCCGCTGAGGTCAAGGTCTCCTTCTATCAGATTATGACGGCAGTTCAGTTTCTGCAGGTTCGACATGAATTTTATACCGCTGAGAGATTTGATTTCCAGGTCTTCGCATGAGATTTCAGTAACTGCCAATGCTTCTTCCTTGGAAAGTCTCTTGTCACCGTCCAGGTCAAAATTAGAAAGACAGTATTCTCTGAAGTTTTCATCCGGAATATATACGAATTTCGTCTCATCGGATGTCATAGAGTACTGTCTTACTGTCACTTCCTTTCGGTCTTTTCCGCATGTAACCATGAACACTGCGGTCCTTTCCGCATCTGTAGGATTCGCTGCGACCCCGATAGTGATGATAGCCGGTCCGCCCTGTCCGTAGGCCGGAGTAAGGGTCAGCCATTCATTTTCCAGTTCGGAGCCCGTTTTGGCAGCCATCCATATCTGGGCCGCGTCAAACTGCAGCGTAGCTTCGCCGGCATCCGGCTCGAAAACATAGGTGAATTCCTGGCCTGGCAAGAATTTCAGGTCGCTAGCCTCTTCAGAAGGGCTCTTCTTACATCCGGTGACCGCCATCAATCCCAGAGAAAGCATAATAAGCAATAAGTGCATTTTCATATTGTTTTGAAATTAATAGTTTCAGTCTGCGCTTTAGGTGTACGCAGTGCGGCAGAGGACGCTCCGGAAAAGTCCATTGCGTCCTTTCACCATCACAAGATATGAATGATGACGTAAAAAAACAATAATTTTCCACAAAAGAACCGGATAATTATGTGTTACTTTGTGATGTCGATTCTTAAACAATCCAAATCATGGCACAGGAAATAGAACGGAAATTTCTTCTGAACGGAGACTTCAAACCAGATGTGCGCAAGTCAATGCGCATTTCCCAGGGTTACCTATGTTCAGTCCCGGAGCGCACTGTCCGCGTCCGCGTCCGCGACGACCAAAGTTTCATCACCATCAAGGGCAAGGGCGATGCCGATGGCATAAGCCGCTACGAGTGGGAGCAAGAGATACCTGTCAATGATGCCCTGCAGCTCCTCCAGATCTGCGAGCCCGGTGTCATTGACAAAACCCGTCACCTCGTCGATTTCGGCGGACACACATTCGAAGTGGATGAATTCCATGGTGACAATGAGGGACTTGTCATGGCCGAAATCGAACTGGCTTCACCTGACGAGCCTTTCGACAGACCTTCCTGGCTCGGCAAGGAAGTCACGGGCGATGCACGTTATTACAATTCCGCCTTGGCCGGAAACCCGTACAAAAACTGGTAAGACGGCACGAACAAGAGGCCAAAGTTCCGTACAGAACAAAGACAGGTGTCCAAACTGTGAAATCACAATCTGGACACCTGTCTATATTATCTGTGAGTCCTGCCGTCTGGCAGAGCCCGAGATTTTACATCATCCCGCCTTCCGGCATTGCAGGAGCAGCTGGAGCCGGTTCCGGAATATCAACGATACCACACTCGGTAGTAAGGAACATTCCTGCGACTGAAGCAGCGTTCTCGAGAGCGACACGGCTGACTTTGGTAGGGTCGATGACGCCGGCCTCGAACATATTGACATACTCATCAGTACGTGCATTGTAACCGAAGTCACCCTTGCCTTCACGAATCTTCTGGATAATCACGCTACCGTCAACGCCTGCATTTCTTGCAATCTGACGGAGAGGCTCCTCGATAGCACGAGCTACGATATGGATACCTGTAGTCTCGTCCTCGTTGTCACCCTTAAGATTCTTAAGAGCCTCGGCAGCACGGATGTAGGCTACACCGCCACCTGGAAGATAACCTTCCTCGACTGCTGCACGGGTTGCATTCAATGCATCCTCGACACGGTCTTTCTTCTCTTTCATCTCAACCTCGGTAGTAGCACCTACATAGAGGACAGCAACACCACCGGCGAGTTTTCCGAGACGCTCCTGAAGTTTCTCCTTGTCATAATCGGAAGTAGAAGTAGCAATCTGCTTTCTGATAAGTTTAACACGCTCTGCGATGTCATCCTTGTTGCCCGCACCACCTACGATAGTGGTATTTTCCTTGGTGATGGTGACTTTCTCAGCCTTACCGAGCATCTCAGGAGTAGTATTCTCAAGAGTAAATCCTCTTTCCTCTGAAACGAGGGTAGCACCTGTAAGGGTAGCGATATCCTGAAGCATCTCCTTACGACGGTCGCCGAATCCTGGAGCCTTGACTGCAGCAACTTTGATAGCGCCACGGATCTTGTTTACAACCAATGATGTAAGAGCCTCGCCATCAACATCTTCCGCAATGATAAGGAGTGGCTTTCCATCTCTTGCGATTGGCTCGAGGATAGGGAGAAGATCCTTCATTGTAGAAATCTTCTTGTCAGTGATAAGAACGTATGAATCATCAAGCTCAGCCTCCATCTTATCTGAATTGGTCATGAAATATGGAGAGATATAGCCTCTATCGAACTGCATACCCTCTACGACCTTGACCTCAGTCTCAGTACCCTTTGCCTCCTCAACAGTGATGACACCATCTTTCTTTACCTTTGACATTGCATCAGCGATAAGTTTACCGATGGTAGCATCGTTGTTTGCAGAAATGGTACCGACCTGCTCTACCTTAGAGTAGTCGTCACCGACTTCCTGACTGTTAGACTTAAGTTCGGCAACAACAGCGGCAACAGCCTTGTCAATGCCTCTCTTCAAATCCATAGGGCTTGCACCTGCGGTAACGTTCTTCAGACCAACATTGATGATAGCCTGTGCGAGAACTGTAGCGGTGGTAGTACCGTCACCTGCCTGCTCGTTAGTCTTGGCAGCGACTTCCTTGACCATCTGTGCACCCATATTGGCGAATCTGTCCTTAAGTTCAACTTCCTTAGCGACAGTAACACCGTCCTTAGTAACCTGAGGAGCACCGAACTTCTTGTCAATGACAACGTTACGGCCCTTAGGTCCGAGTGTAACCTTTACTGCATCTGCAAGAGCGTCTGCGCCCTGTTTCATTTTTGCGCGAACGTCAACGTCGAATTTGATATCTTTTGCCATAATAATAATCTCCTAAAATTAAATTTACAGAATAGCCATAATGTCTGACTGACGGACGATAAGATATTTCTTATCCTCTACGGTAACCTCAGTTCCGGCGTATTTGCCATAAAGAACCTCATCACCGACTTTGACTTCCATAGGTTCGTCCTTCTTGCCAGGTCCGCAAGCTGTGGTTTTTCCTTAGCTGTATCCGGGATATAAAGTCCTGCAGCTGTCTTGGTCTCAGCCTCTTTAGGCTCAAGAACCACTCTGTCTGCCAATGGTCTAATCATAATTCTATAATTTTAAATGTTTATATCAATGTTTTTGCCGCATCACCATCTGACGCAGCCGGAAACATTTTAATCAACTGCCGTGCCACATGCCATGACGGTGACAATTTGTCATGCCGTGTCAGATGCCGCAAATAATCCAGGAAGACATAGATTTGAGCGAAAATTTACATATATTTACATCTGAATACTAACACTTTAAACTATATTGCACTATGGATTTGATTCATACTTTGAGGAAAATCTTTGTCATAGGTATCTCAGCATTGACAATTTCCTGTTGCGGTCAGAAGAACACCGCGACACCTGACAGCGGGTTCGCTGACTATATCGAAGCTTATACCGGCGGAATTGTTACAGACGGCGGCAGCATTGTCGTGGAACTCGTCTCCCCGGCCGAGAAAATAAGCGGCAAACTTTCAGACTCTGACAAAGAGGCGGGAAAACTGTTCAAGTTCTCTCCATCTCTCAAAGGATCTGCACGTTGGACTTCCCCAAGCAGAATCGAATTCGTACCGGAAGAGGGAGCGCTGAAGCCGGGAAAGACTTACGACTGCACATTCATGCTCGGGAAAGTGACCGACACGGACAGCCGCTACAGCGAATTCAGATTCAGATTCGTGAGCGCCAAGAAAGAGGCTTCGCTCGAGGTCAATGACATCACTGTCACAAGCTCCGACATTGACAATGCCTCTGTCAGCGGAACTCTTGTCATGAGCACTTCCGTTTCAGTAGAGAATCCCGAAGACCTGCTGAGCTTCAGTTATCCTGAAAGCGGTTTCACCACCGAGATAAAACAATCCGGAGAGCGCGCATTCGACTTCAATGTTACCGGACTGAAACGTGGAGACGGAGACAAGACATTGACAATCAAATTCCTGCCGGGAAAGACAGGTTTCAATGAATGCGGCACCGCTTTCGCGGTCATCCCCGCAAAGGGAAAGTTCAATGTCATTGACACGAAACTTGTGAACAGCGACAACAATTACATTGACGTAACTTTCTCTGAGCCGCTCGACAGCAGGCAGAACCTCGACGGTCTCGTCAGCGTTACAGCCTCGTCCAAGAACGACTACTACGGCAACGGAACGGAGTCACTTAAGGTCAATGCCAAAGTGACTGACAACAAGATAAGACTGTACCTGGGAAAGAACGAGGACGGTTCTCTGACTCTCGAACTGGACCCGGCCATCAGGGATATGAACGGCAACAGGCTCGGTGATACGTGGAGACATGTCTTCACAATGGAAAGCCCGGAGCCGGGAGTGGCATTCGCAGGCAATGGCAGTATCCTTCCCGACACTAAGAATCTTGTCATGGCATTCGTCGCCAAGAATCTCAAGGCCGTGGATATCAGCATCATAAAGATATATCCGAGCAACGTGCTGATGTTTCTGCAGGACAATTCTCTCAATGGGGACAACAACAGCCTCAGACGTGCCGGCAGAATGATTTACAGAAACACATTGAGACTCGATACCGACCCTGACAAGGATCTGAGCAAGAGCAACACTTTCACAGTGGACTTGTCAAGCCTTTTCAAACAGGACCCGAATGCCATCTACAGAGCCAGGCTATCTTTCAGGAAAGAGTATTACATCTACAGCAAGGACTCTGACGGACAGACAGTTGCAAGCAATATGACAAGCTTGGCATCCGGCAACATGTCAGAGGAAGACGAGACCGTATGGGATATTCCTAATCCGTATTTCTATTACAACAACTACGACTGGTCGGTTTACGAGTGGCAGGACAGGAACAACCCGATGACCCCGTCATATTACATGAACTACGATTACCCTGAAAAAAGTTTCATGGCTTCCAAGCTCGGTGTCGTGGCCAAATATGCCGATGCCGGCAAAAAAGCCGCCAAGATTTGGGTGGCAGTCAGCGATATCATTACTGCAGAACCGGTTTCCGGAGCGGAGATAACCGCATACAATTACCAACTGCAGGAAATCGGCAGCGGAAAGAGTGATACACAGGGACTCACAGCCATCGATGTAAACGGAAAGCCATTTGCCGTCCGTGTAAAGAAAGGAGAATCAGTTACTTACATAAAAGTAACCGATGGGGAGGAAATGTCATTGAGCCGATTCGACACAGGCGGAGAGATTCTGCAGAAGGGATTGAAGGGCTTCGTCTATGGCGAGCGCGGTGTCTGGAGACCCGGAGACACCCTCCATCTGAACATGATTCTCTTCAGCGAGAACAAGATTCCTGACAGCCATCCTGCTGCCATTGACATATACACTCCGCTCGGACAGTTCTTTACGAGAAAAGTCTGCAGAAAGTCGGAAAACGGATTCTATACCTTCGAGATTCCGACATCACCTGACAGCCCTACCGGTCTCTGGAACGCCTACGTGAAAGTGGGCGGCGCGACTTTCCACAAGCCGCTCAGAATCGAGGCAATAAAGCCTAACCGTCTGAAAGTCAATGTCGATTTCGGCAGCAAAGCTCTCTATGCCGGAAACATGACACCCATAAACATTTCTTCAAACTGGCTCACGGGACCTGCCGCCTCAGGACTGCTATCTACGGTTTCCATGACATTGAGACCAGGAAAAACCAGTTTCAGCGGATTCGAGGGCTATACTTTCCGAAATCCGGCAAGCAGTTTCGAGACATTCAGCACGGATCTGGCCAGAGCCTGCCTGGACAATAACGGAGTAGCCCACGAAAGAGTACGGCTTCCGGCAGTGCCCCAGGCTCCCGGCATGCTCTCGGCAGACGTCCTCTGCTCCGTTTTCGAGAACGGAGGCGACGAGAGTTTCACGACATTGACAATGCCTTACTCTCCGTTCAGCGCCTATGTAGGAGCCAAACTTCCTGCTGACGGCGAATATATCGCGACCGGCACCACCCACAACATTCCTGTGGCAGTTGTCAGCCCTGACGGAAAACGCATTTCCGGACATCAGATCGAATGGAGAATCTTCAAGCTCAAATGGAGCTGGTGGTGGGAATCCAGACGAGACCCGCTCGACTCGTACATCAATGCGTCGGCCGCATCAGCCTACAGTTCGGGCACTTTCAGATCAGGTCAGAATGATATGAACATTTCTTTCAATATCAATGACAATGATTGGGGCCGCTACCTCATATATATAAAGGATCTGGACAGCGGTCACGCGACTGGAGGAATCTTCTACGCGGACATGGCCGATTACATAGGACGCTACAGCAGAAGCAATCCGGATGCCCCGGCAATGCTCAGTTTCGCTACTGACAAGAAGTCATACAAGACAGGCGAGACCGCGACAGTGTTCATCCCTTCAGCAAAAGACGGCAGGGCATTGGTTTCCATCGAAAACGGAACACGCGTTCTCAGCAGCGAATGGGTCAAGACCTCCGAGTCCGGAGACACCCCTTACAAGATTAAGGTCAATGCCGATATGGCTCCTAACTTCTACATCCATATCACATTGGTACAGCCTTACTGGAACACATCCAATGACTTGCCTGTCAGGATGTACGGTGTCCAGCCGGTAATGGTGGAAAACCCAGACTCCCATCTCGAACCGGTCATCTCAATGCCGGACAAGATTCATCCCGAAGAGCAGTTCACCGTCAAAATCAGCGAAAAGAAGGGAAAGACGATGACATACACCATTGCAATCGTCGATGAAGGTCTGCTGGACCTGACGGCATTCAGGACTCCGGATCCATGGAACGCGATGTATAAGCGCGAAGCCCTGGGTGTCAAGACCTGGGATATTTATGACAACGTATATAATTCATTCGGAGTTGCACTAGATTTTCAGCCAGGCTTCAATAAATATGATGATGATTGG
>OKTB01001091.1_pt1 | contig 11691 bp, 10 predicted proteins | sample 1606131 | NCBI WGS metagenome assembly OKTB01 (sample SAMEA3879518, study PRJEB24766) | human gut metagenome | biome: human-associated habitat; feature: feces | place: USA | collected 1985/1987
ATTCTCATTCTTTAACAGTACCACAGAACGTCTTGCCACCTCACGGTTTAATTTCCGCATTTCCTCGGAATCCACAACGGTATACGGAATCTTATCGAATGGATTCTCTTCTTTTTTATCTAAAACGCCTAATTTCATGCGCGCCATAAACAGATTTTCCACTGCTTCATCGAGCCGTTTCTCATCTACCATTCCGTTTTCCACCGCCTGTGTCAGAAAATGGAACAGATTTCCACAATTAAGGTCACATCCATTGTTCATTGCCATAGAAACCGATTCCACCGGCGTACTTGTCACCAGATGTCCCTCATGAAAGTCTTTAATTGCCCAGCAGTCTGAGGTAACGTGTCCTTCAAAGCCCCATTCTTTTCGCAGAATATCCTGTAACAGATAGCTGTTTCCACAGCATGGTGCCCCATTTGTCCGGTTGTAAGCACCCATCACTGCTTCTACTTTCCCTCCTGCACGCAGGCTTTAAATGCCGGCAGATAGGTTTCCCTTAAATCCTGTTCGCTGACCTCTGCATTAAATTCATGTCGCACACTTTCCGGTCCGCTGTGCACTGCAAAATGCTTTGCGCAGGCTGCTGCCTTTAAATAGTCCTCATCATGCCCCTGTAACCCCATAACATAACGGACTCCAAGCCGGCTTGTAAGATACGGATCCTCTCCGAAAGTCTCATGTCCTCTCCCCCACCTCGGGTCTCTGAAAATATTCACGTTCGGTGCCCAGAAAGTCAGTCCCTTATAGATATCTGTGTCATCGGCTTTCTGCTGCATATTAAACTTTGCTCTCGCCTCTGTGGAAACAGCATCTCCCACCTGCTCCAGTAAATCCTCATCAAATGTAGCAGCCATTCCGATTGCCTGTGGAAATACGGTTGCCGTTCCCGCTCTTGCCACACCGTGCAGTGCCTCGTTCCACCAGTTGTACGCCTTTATCCCAAGTCTTGGGATTGCAGGTGCCTGATAAAGCGTCTGCCCGACCTTTTCCTCCAGCGTCATCTGCGCAACCAGCTCTTTGGCACGTTTACGATACTCTTTTAATTTTTCCTGATTCTGATTTAATTCCATCTCTTTCCCTGCCTTATTCTCTCTTATGTTATTTCTATTCACTGCCAGTTTCCAGGTTTCGGTTTACTCACCCGGATAACCCGGCTCCGTTCCAGATTCATCAGAAGGAGCAGTCTTGCTTCATCTCTATATTTTGGCTCCATCAGATAGTAACAATAGGTATCAATCAGATTAAAATAATCTGCTGTGCGTCCTTCAATTTTAAAATTACAAAATCCCATTGGCAGATATTTCTCCCATATGTCCTCTGCCGAAATAAAAGTCTTGTATTCCTGAATATCATAGATGGTGTTACAGTTTCCGTATTCACAGTGCCAGCCGGGCACTGGTATCTGTTTATCTGCCGGATGCCTGCGGTTCTTTAATGTTATGCGCTGCTGCTTCGCAATTGTGCGGTAATGCTCTCCTCTTCTTGGGCATTCCGGAATACAGCATGCATTAACCAAAAGTTCACAGCGGGATTTATCCGTAATCTTTTGCAATTCCCCGAACTGGTTATTCAGATTATAATCAAGTACCACCAGTCCATAATCCTTTTTTAATTCCTCGTTGACACCTTCAATACCACGGATTTCCTTACAGGTAGAACTGTTTATCGTAAATCCCGGGTAATTCTTCCTGATATACGCCTCTAATATCGGGGATACAACCAGCACCTCATTCTTTCCGTTGTCCGCCGTCTTCATACAGAAATTGCAATAGGCATCCGCAAGGTCTTCCTCTGTGAGCAGCGGATTTGTATAAGTGTAACGCACCGGAATTCCTCTGGTATTTATGCTCTTTACCACTTCTTCCACAAAGCGTCTGTCACACTGATCCCCGTTACTGAATCTTCCACCATTCCACAACGAAGTTGGAAATTCCCCAAAGAAAGATGCAATCTCAATATTATCCTGGAAATAATGAGGATATTTTTCTTTGAGGCTGAGAAGCATCATATTTAACGGATAATTATAACGAAGCCCCGGAAGATGAAATTTTGCCGTCATTTTCATGATTTATTCCTCCACAAAAACCCAGTACGAAGGTTTTGCCTCATAATTGTCATCAAACAGCAGCGGACACTGTTTTCTGGTTCCATCCGATGCTCCGCCCACATTGTTTGCCGTCTGAAGCCACGAATATTTATCTACCACTCCCCAGACGGTCATACCGGAAATATTAACGCCATCCGCTTTTAATTTCTGCATTGCCTGGTAAAGCTTCTGATACCGTTTTGCCTGCCTGTCAAACTCCTCGTCTCTTGTGGCATCTGTTCCGTCATAGGAAGCACTCGCTGCCATATCCAGTTCTGTCACCTGTACTTTTCCGACAATTCTTGCAAACGTTCTCGCTGCCCGCTCAAATTCATCTGCACTCGGACTTTTCTCCGTCTGGTAATGCCCCTGCATTCCCATTCCGTCAATCCTTGCCCCTTGTGTATTCTTTACATCCTCAAGAAGCTGTATGATTCCGTTTATTTTCACATTGTACCACTCGTTATAATCATTGTAATACAGTTCTACATTTGAAGGCGCATACCGGTTTGCAAACACAAATGCGTTACAGATATATTCCGGACTCCCGTAAACTGCCCACCAGCTTGAATTTTCTGCATCACTGCGGTAAGTACCCGTATTGTCACTGACCGCTTCATTCACTACATCCCAGCCATAAAAAAGTTCTCTGTATTTGCTGTCTTCACCGGTAAAATGTTCCAAAACGGTCTTTATGTACCATTCCTCACGCCTTGTCATCGTATCTTTATCTACATAGTCCCGGGTTTCATCATAATTCTCATGGAAAAACCACTCCGGTGTCTGGGAATGCCACACCAGCACATGCCCTCTGACCCGGATAAAATTATCCGGATGTTCCTCGTTCCACTCTAAAATCACATCAAGAATCTGTTCTGCAAGACTGAAATCCGTTTTGGGAACAGCCAGTTCTTCTCCGTTTAATGTCACGGTCTCCTGTCCCGGACACACCCTGCTGTAACCAAAAATTGCATCCGGTTTCAGTTCATTTCCAAGCGTGACGGCGTTAAAATGTCTTGTCACAAGTTCCATCTCACGTTCGTCTTTAATGTCAAATCCCGTGATGCTGGTTCCCGTAATAAAATCTTCCCCCATTACCGCTCCAATTGCATCTTTCAGCGGGACTTCCATTCGTTCTGTTCCTTCCGTATCTGCTCCTGCATCCGCTTCTGCAATCTCGCTTGTTTCTGTCATTTCAGACATCAAATCCACTTCCTCACGCTCCTCTCCATTACATCCTGCCAGTGTCATCATACCCCATACCATGCACAATGCTGCAAATTTTATTTTCCATAAACGATTTCTCATATAAATAATCTTGCCTTTCCCACAACAGGCAAACCTTGTGCCTGCTCTCACTTCATTCTTCCTGCCCTGCTGTTTCAAGCACCGTCTCCACTCTTTTAAATTCTTCCAGCACATCCCTTTCTTCCGTCACATCTAACATCGGTGCCCCATCCACATCAAAATGTACCCGTCTGATTCCGCTGCTGCGCGGTCCCTCTTTTCCCGGTCTCGCATGATACGTGTTCCAGGTAAGTCCATTTTCATCCATCACATATGCGTTGTGTCCGGTTCCATACTCTCCCGGTACACTGCGTGCAGTCAGAATCGGATAGTTATATTTCCGCCAGTTTGATGCATCCAGCAAATTCTTTCCTTTTTCTATTTCAAGGCATCCAACCACATAGGTAACATCAACTGCCGCACTCGAAAAGGTAACGTAAAGTTTTTCTTTCGTCTGTAATGCGAACGGTCCTTCATCTACAAATGTATGGTTATTTGCCCACCCATACTCCGGTTTTGACAAAATCACCGGTTTCGTCAATAACTGCTCCGGCTTATCCGGATTCAGTTTTGCGATATAAAGCCATGCTCCGAGGTCTTTGGGCAGAAACTGTCTCTGCGACCAGATGACATAGTAATCTTCCTCCCAGAAAAAGCAGGTCATATCCAGTGTAATTTCTTTTCCCGCTTCACAAATATCACTGCCATCTGCGCACTTGATTCGTTTTGGTCTTGACCAGTCTTCCCTGCAAACCGGATTGCCACCTTCCCTTAACTCCATCAGGTGGCTTTCTTCCCAGTAAAATTCCCCCGTCGTCGCCGCATGAAAAATATAGAGTTTTCCATTTATCTCATGAAATTCAGGTGCCCACAAAAGTCCGCCGATTTCCGGATAGGTATCCGAGTCCAGAATCAGATGCTCCGGTGCACAGACAAGTCCTTCCAGCGTATCCGCCTCCCTGATATACAGTGTGTGGTTTCCATCTGCATCGTTTGTTGCAATAAAATAATACTTTCCATTCCATCTTGCCACACAGGGGTCTGCGCGGTTAATTGCAACCGGAAATGCAAAATGTTCCTGTCTTATCGCTCCTTTAACAGTCTGCCTTCCCCGCTTTTTAAAATCAATGTCCGCCTTTTCCCAGTCCACCTTCCGTCTGACCGTTGTTCCATCACTGTAATACAAAACAGCATCCTGCTTCTCTAGTTCCTCCCAGGAAGAAGCTGTCACCTGTTTCGGAAAGGAAACCCCCGTGTTCACCGGCGTCCACAATTTTTTTCTCAGATAATCCGCCTGCTCTTCTGTGATTTCAAGAATATTTCCACTGACACATCCTTCCGGCAGATGCCGTTCTTCTCCCGGCATCCTCTGCACCTCTCCCTGCAATTTTTCTTCCTTCTGCTGTGCCACCGCCAGTTCTTTTTCTGCCAATGGTTCCACACATTCCGCAGTAAGATTTGGGACTTTTCCATAACGAAGGATTCCATCCTCCTCTCTCCAGCAGATAACGTACGCTCCAATTTTCTCTTCATAATAACAGGAAACTGTGTCAATAAAGGCTTCTCCCAGTTTTAAAAGTCCAAGCTCCCGATAGGAAATCAGGTTTTCTGATTCCCATACCAGAACGCTTCCTCTGCTCTCCTCATCATTCTGTCCTTCTGCTTCAACCCGGACAGCCATCACTCCAAATCCGCCATCCTTTTGCTTAAACAGCCATGGGCTCTTTAAACTCTTTGCATTCAGGGAACCGTCCGGATTTTCCGTTGCTTTTGCAAACAATACCCCTGAATTATGATTGAACGGTGTAAAACTTTCCTTCTCCGTTTTGATTGCCAGATGCATACTGTATGCCAGTTTTGCTTCATAGCACTCATTTTCACACACAGTACGTGTATACCCCATAATTTCTGCCATTTTTCAACCATACCTTTCCGTATCAAGAACATCCCCGCTCATCAATACTCTGCTATCTCCTATGGCTTTATCTTAATCTATCTCCCCCGCAGTATCTACCTAGTTTTTGTCACACACTCCCCAGTTATTGCGAACGTTACAGCAAAAAAAGCTCCCACAAAATGACTTTTTGATAAATCATTTTATGAAAGCTCTCTTTGTCACAAACTACAGGCGCACGGTCTGTCCCCCCGGAATCACTTTGATTTCTCCGTCAACACGAATCCAGATATCCATCGCATTCGGATTGTATACAAGGTCTCCGTCCAGTGTAAATCTCAGATTTTTTGCCGCCTTCATATAGTCCACAATCTGGATATTCGTTGCGTACCAGATATCCTCCTGTCCGCTCATCATCTCACAGAATTCTTCCATCAGCTCCCAGTTATTGTCGCGGTCAAATTCGTAGCTGTGTCCCCACACATACATCATATACATATACTGGGTCTTTTTGAGTTCTAAGAAACGCTTTCCGTTCTCAATCAGGTTATGGTTGTGATGGCAGGTTGCTTCCCATGCAAGGTAATTTTCCGGCATGGAAAAATCATCCGTATTTCCAACAATGCGGCTGTACTCGATACCAAGCTTTGGCAGAAGCTCGATGATTTCCCTATTATAAGAACCGTTTGGATAAGAAAGTCCCCGCACCGGATATCCTGCGATACGCTCGATATATCTGCGGTCCTCAAGCACCTGTACTGCCACCTGTTCAACCGGGCTTCTTGCAATCGTCGGGTGGGTTACGGTATGGCAGGACATCTCGTGCCCCTCGTAAAGAGCCTTCCACTCCTCAGATGGAATCCGCTCCGGTCCGTGCATCCCGGAATTTAAGTGAAAAGTTCCCTTGATTCCATAGTGGTTAAATATGGAAACGAGCCGTCTGTCTGCCAGTTTTCCGTCATCATAGCTCATCGTTAAAACCTTGTGTTTTCCTTCCGGAAAACAGATATAAATTACCTTCATTGCATCACTCATTTTCTGTTCCTCCTGTGCCTTTTGCACATTTTATCCTATCTGCTATTTTACACAAAAACAGAGCATATCTCAAGCGGATTCTACTCCATCATAAGTTCTTCCACTGTCACAAACACATAACCCTGCTCCTGTAAAGTATCAATGATTTGAAACGCCGCTTTCACGGAGGATTCCGATGCGTCGTGAAGGAGAATAATGTCATTTTCCTGCACTTTATCAAGGACGCGTGCTGCAATGACAGAAGAATTATCCGTTGCCCAGTCCCGCGGGTCTACATCCCAGAGCACCTCCATCATCGTTGTCTTGTAGTCAAGATTTTCCTTCCAGCAGCCAAACGGCGGTCTGATATACTGTGGATACTCCCCCGTCAGTTCCAAAATCACCTGGTTCGTAAGTACGTAATCATTCGTATCTGTCCGCAACTATATTTTTCTGATACACTCTTTTCATAACAAAGGAAGGAAACTGTATCATTATGAAAACAGATGAAAAAATCACACTGTGGTCTGAACGAATCCATGAATTTCAATCCAGTGGGCAGACTTGCAAAACATGGTGTCAGGAACATCACGTTCCAGTCTCTACAATGAATTACTGGATGCACAAGCTGAAAACATTGGACGGACAATCGGATACAGATATGATTTTTGCAAAAATGCCAACGGAAACGGAAATTTCAAAGAATGGGACTTTGAACATCAGCCCGTCTCCAGTCCGCATTTTTATCACAAACGCTATTCGGATTGAAGTGATGCCTGAATGCCCGCCGGAACTTTTTCGTGTTCTGATCCAGGGGCTGAAAGATCATGCTTGATCTGGCAGGTGGCACAACCGTTTACCTTGCCTGTGGAGCTACCGATCTGAGAAAAAGCTATCACGGACTGGCTGCAATTATCAAGCTAAAATTCAAACTTGATCCCTATTCGCGCTGCATGTTTGCGTTCTGCAACCGCAGGCGGACTTCTATTAAGATTCTGCAATGGGACGGATCCGGTTTCTGGATTCTGATGAAGAGACTTGACAGGGATTCCTTTCACTGGCCGGATACTCCAGATGAATTACAGAAAGTGACCCTGAAAGAAATGCATTGGCTGTGTGATGGTCTTTCACTTACTCCGAAGGGAGCTTTTGAAGAAAGACATCCAAAGATTGTTGTATAAAGAACGGATTTGTCAATTCGCAAAAAGCACGAAATACTCGAGGATATCGGTATATATTCCTACACAGTAAAACGTTGATTTTTCTCGAACAGCTGGACTTTCTATGCTATACTGGAATTATCATATAAGAGTTTGGAGATTGCCGGATGGATCCGTTTTTTACAGAGGAACAGCTGAATAACATGAGCCGTGAAAACATGATGGAAGTTATGAGAATCATGCAGAATCAGGTTCGAAAAAAAGAGACCGAGGTACAGCTTCTGAAAGACAAGCAGAAAGAACTGGAATTTATGAACGCAATGCTTTCAGACCGTCTTGCGCTTGCACAAAGAAGACGTTTCGGTTCTTCCAGTGAAAAATACGCAGATGGATATGAACAGATGGATCTGTTTAATGAGGCTGAAGTCAATGCAGATACGGATACGGCTGAGATTGAAGAGAAAATCGTGATTCCATCGCACAAACGGAAAAAACGCACCGGCAAAAAAGAAGAAGATCTTTCTAATTTCGAAGTGACAGAAACAATCGAATATAAACTGACCGGCGAAGACCGCTATTGTCCGGACTGTGGAACAAAGTATAAAGTCGTCACAAAAGAAGTCGTAAAACGACTGAAATTCATCCCATCCACCTTTGAAGTGGTGGAAGAAGTTACCTATGTATATAGTTGTCCCAAATGTAGTGCTATGATCCGACCGGAAAAAGAGTTTCCGCTGATCAAGGGAAGCATTGCTACTCCTTCGCTGGTTGCCAGAATCATGAATGCAAAGTATGTCAATGGCATGCCGCTGGCAAGACAGGAACGGGAATTCGCAAGGTATGACTTAAATCTTTCAACAAAAACAATGGCAAACTGGATCATCAGCTGTGCAGACCGGTATCTGGGACTGCTTTATAGGCAGATGAAGGAAGAATTCCTAAAGAGCAGATACATCCATTGCGATGAAACCAGGATTCAGGTAATTGATGAACCGGATCAGAAAGGATCATCTCAAAACTGGATGTGGGTATATCTGACAGATCATTACAGTGAATCCCCACAGATGGTTCTCTTTGATTATGAGAGAACGCGTGCCGGATATCACCCGGTAAACTTCCTTGGAGATACATTTCATGGATATCTGACGTGTGATGGATACCAGGCGTATCATGGACTGAACGATTCCATTACCGTAACAGGATGCTTTACCCATGCGAGACGCCGTTTTGATGCTGCGCTCACGGCATTAAAAAAGGATTTCACAAAGGAGCAGCTGAAAGAAACAGTTGCATATCAGGCAATGACGAGGATCGGAATCCTGTATAAAGTGGAGGAACTGATCAAAGATAAGACACTGGAAGAACGGTATCAGGAACGCCAGAAGCAGTCGCGTCCAGTAGTGGAAGCCCTGTTTGAATGGCTGCATTCGATGGAAGATTCTGTAGACAGATCTTCCCTTATTGGTGATGCCATTTTATATACGCTGAATCAGGAAAACTATCTTCGCAGGTACTTGGATGACGGGCATCTGAGCATTGATAATAATAGTGCGGAACGTGCAATCAAAAATTTTGCAGTAGGCCGCCGGAATTGGCTGTTTGCCAAGAGTATCCGTGGTGCAGATGCCAGTGCTGTTGTTTACAGTATCGCAGAAACAGCCCTGCTGAATGGTCTGAAGCCGTATGTATATCTTTCCTATGTATTAGACGAGCTTCGTAAAATGGGACCTTTTCCAAAGCCGGATGATCTAAATCGGCTTTTGCCATGGTCAAATGAATTACCGGAAGGATTTCGAACCAAAAAGAAGAAATAAAATGTGCCGCCCTGATGGGCGGCATGTTTTTTAAAAAGGCAAGGTACAGATGATTACGTACTTACCCTGGTTCGTCTTATCGACCTGCTCCACTGCCGCCTCATCGGTCAGATTGCAGAGGTTTACGTGCTCATAGGAATGGGTTCCAATCAAATGTCCGCCCTCATGAATCTTTTTTACAATGTCCGGAAATTTTTCCGCTTCCTTCCCCAACAGGAAAAAAGATGCCGTCACGTTCCGCTCCTTTAAGCCCTCAAGCAGTTCTTCCGTATAATCCGGGTTTGGTCCGTCGTCTGCTGATGTCAAGTAAGGACCAAAAATTTTGAATAAATTATTATTTTAGAGCTGACAAATTTCAAACTTGCGTGGACTAACCTAACTTATCTTAAAAATCCTCATTCTTCTCCACTGACCATCTTAAATCTGCATCATATTTTTTTAACTTGATGAAATCATCTGTAAAAATTTGTGTATGTCTAAAATCTGAATTTCGAAATTTCATATGTTCCCAGCTATTTTTCTTTAAAATTGCCTGAGTAAAGCTTGTGTTTTCAAAATCTATACTTATAAGCTGACTATCCTCAATAGATGAATTACTTAAATTTGCGTTTCTGCATGATGTTTTTGTAATTTCTATATTGCAAAGTTCTGCACCAATTAATATAATTTCATCTAACACACATTCTCCAAATATACTTTCTTGAACATTACATCTTTCCAAATCCGCCTTTTTTAAACTACAATTTATAAATTCAGAATTATTAATCGTTTCCTTTCTAAGTTTTATTCTATCTAAACATGAATTTGTAAACTTTACATTTTCTAAATGACACCTCTGAATTTTCGTAGTACCCCAATTTACATCCTCCACTTTCAAATCTTTAAATGCACAATCTACCACTTTAGTTAAGTCAAATTTTCCCCTTCTAATTTTGGCACCTGTAAAATTACAATTAATAAGAGTAGCATTACTAAAATCAATATCATCCAAAAGAGCATTTGAAAAATTTATTTTTTCTAATATTGCTCCTGAAAAAAACGCATTTGAAAGATCACTATAAGCAAAATCAATACCATTCAAATTTGTATTATTAAAGCTTGCTTTTCTTAAGCTTGAATCTTGAAATCCAACATTCTGCATACTCCTATTTTCAAAATTCAATCCATCGAGTAGACAGTTTTGCCCTATCGAGATTATATTATTATTCGATATAATTACTTTTTGCTTAAACATATCACACCAATCCGCAAAAATATTTGAATTTAATATTTGTATAAATTCACCATCTGAACTCCAAAAAGTAGTTTTCGTACTGTTTTTTTCTATTAACGCTCCTTTTTGATAAACTCGAATTAACAACAATGTATTAAATAATGTATTCTTGATTTTCTGATAATTGTATCCACTGTAATTATACGTCCAAATTGTATCATCAGCTAAAATAATTTTTGTATATATACTTTGCAGAAAAATCACCATACTCTCAAGATCACACTCATAATTCTTATCATCATATTGTAACTTATTATAAATGAACAAAAATGTTTGTTCCCATGTTGTTCCTGCTATATATCCGTATTGCATTATTTCACACATTGTTGTGAGAAAATTTTGTGGATTCTCAACATCATTTTCATTCATTAGCAAGCTCAGTTTATTATATATATACTCACCAAAAAAATAGTCCCGAATATTATTGTGATAAAATTCTAATGCACCTGCCTTACCATTGCTCTTCCAATATGCACAAAGGACACAACATTTTCGAACCCATTTTACAATTACGGAGTCAACCCCCGATTCATTTATGATTTCATCAAGTTCATGTGAACTTATATAATACCTCTCTTCCATTGAATTTTTAAACATTCTGAATGCAATACTACATACAATCTTATATAGAATCTCTTCATAATCTTTTATTGGATGCTCAAGACTATTATCAAAATTTTCATTATACTCTGTGTTAATGATTGCATTATGAAATATTTCATGATATAAAGCCCACACATTTCCCTGAAGTTCCTCTCGCATATCACATGCAACCAAAAGATATAGTGGCAAAGGTGTATCGGCTACTCCTGATGCTACATTATCATCTATATTTATGATCTCATCGTACTTTACTCCGACAAACTGTTTCATAACCTCATATACTGCCTTCGCATCATATAAAGGTATGAACTCCTTAAGTGTTCCGTTTGAACGCTTCGCCTTTCTGTTGCGCCATTCAGCTTCAAACATCTGGATATGTGCACTATCTCTTAACATAATATCACACAACTGTACAGTTGCCTCAGTGCAATATATACTGCCTCTAAAGCCATTAACATACAAAAGTGGTATAAGCCCCGAATGGTCTATATGTGCATGTGTAAGAAGAACATAATCTACATCGGATGCCGGTATGGGCAGCTCCTGGTTCTCATATA
>OKTB01001099.1_pt1 | contig 11597 bp, 9 predicted proteins | sample 1606131 | NCBI WGS metagenome assembly OKTB01 (sample SAMEA3879518, study PRJEB24766) | human gut metagenome | biome: human-associated habitat; feature: feces | place: USA | collected 1985/1987
ATGGTTTATTCCTTTTCATTTTACTGTTTTCACTGGTAGCGCTGTTCATTCTAAAGCGCACTAATCGGGAGGAGGTGTGACTCATGAAAGCAAAATCCATGAAAAAGCTTCTCCTGATGGTATTTTTAATCTTTTGCTCATTAATTTTTGTGTTTCCTTTTTAAGAGAATGCTCTATATTAAAGAAGTGTACTCTACATATTTTGGGGGATTGGAAACTCAAAGAAAGTTTTATACAAAGTGTTTTAAGTGTTGGTGTAAATGTCATAGATCATAAAGACTTAGATAGTCAATCAACAAGGCAAGAAGTCTATGATCAATGTCATTATGGGTTGAATTTAATGGATTTTGAAGGGATTAATTCAGAATCTCTAGAATATATGTGTGGACAGATTCCAATCATAAATTCTATAGAAGGGGATCTTAGCCAATTTTGTAAGTTATGGGATATTGGAAAGAATATTGATGCTCAAAACTATAAAATTGTTGCTTCTAATATTTGTGCAGAAAGTTTAGATGTGCAATTAAATCGAAGATTACATATTTATATAAAACATATTTTACGAAAGATAAATTTTTTGAAACATTAGATGAAATAGGAGGAAGTTTATGAGTTGTCATGAAGAAAAGAAGAAATCTATAGTTTTTATAATATTTGGCATTTTATTATCCATTGTATTAGCTGCATTTACGGGTGCTTTAATTTACCAAATTTATAAATTACAAGTTTTACCGGATAAAATTTTAATTCCAGGAATTTTAGCTATCATCCTATTTGGGTTGATTTTGTTGTTGGTGCTTAACTTCTGTACACATGGAATAATTAGTAAAATTATATATTCATTTTTAGTTATTGCGATTTGTATTGTATATGGATTTGGAAACTTCTATTTGTATTCTACAAGTAAAACATTAACGACAGTAACAGCACAATCCAATAAAGCGAAAAACACTGTTTCAGTCATTGCGATGAATTCTAGCAGCATGGAAGATGTAAAGAGTTTAGAAGGGGCTAAGCTTGGTGTTTTGACAAACATCGGTAAGGAATCGACTGAAAAGTCATTGAAGGACATTAAAAAGAATAAGGTAACTTATACAAAATCAGATTATGATAATGTGCCTAGTTTGATTAAGGCTTTGTATGATGGTGAAGTGGATGCGGTTGTATTAAATGAAGCGTATCGTTCAAATGTATGTGATATTGAAGAATATGCCAATTTCAATAATGAGACAAAGGTGATTCATAAAACGGTTTATTATACAAAAGAAAACAGTTCTTCATTAGCGGTTTCGGATATTACTTCAAAACCATTTAATATTTTAATTAGTGGAAACGATTCATTTGGGGATTTAAATGAAAACTCAAGATCGGATGTAGATATGTTAGTTACAATCAATCCAGTAACTTCAACTATTTTATTAACAAGTATTCCTCGTGATTCTTATGTTACAGAAGTATGTGATGACTATGCATGTAACTATGGAGTAACGGATAAGTTAACACATACAGGAATGTATGGTGTAGATACGACAAAAGATACAATTGAAAATTTATTAGATATTGAAGTCAACTATGTATATCGTGTGAACTTTACAAGCATGATCAACATTGTGGATGCTCTAGGTGGAGTGGATGTAACTGTACCAGAGGGTATGGCCGTTTCTAAATTTTATACAAATAGTAATTTAGAAGGTGTGCATGAAGGTGAAAACCATTTAGATGGTAAACGTGCATTAGCTTATTCTCGTGAAAGAAAAGCTTACTTAGATGGGGATGTTCAACGTGCCCGTAACCAGCAACAAGTATTGCAGGCTATGTTTAAAAAGGCTACATCACCAGAGATTATTAAGAATTATGTAAACTTATTAAATGCCTTGATTGGTGCTTTTGATACAAATATGACAACAGATGAAATTACTTCTTTTATCAAATACCAAATTCAGGCAAAACCAAATTGGAAATTTGAACAATTTGTGCTTAAAGGAGATAATGATCTACGTGTAAGTCCAGAACTCGGTTCGGAAGTTAGTGTCGTTATCTTATACGATTCTTATATCAGTGTTGCACATGATAAGATTCAAGCTGTATTGGATGGAAAATCAAGTGATACAGTAGAAGCACAAGAGGATACTCCAGCAGGAACTTTATCTGAAGAAGAAATTGAAGCTCAAATTCAATATGGTTTAATGACAGAAGCTCCAATTGAAGAAGAAGGTTCAGAAATTTATTACGGGAACTAACAAGATTCTTTATTTAGAATGATGATTGAAAAAAGATTAGGGGAAGCTTGGCTTCCCCTGTAGTATTATGAAAGACTAGGTGTATTTATGAAAGCGTTATTCAAATTTGTTTTATTCTCAGCCATATTGATTAGTTTTACGGGTTGCCAAAAAAGTAATGAAGTTGCGATTTATCAATTATCAAATCAATCCTACTCACAAATGATGTCATACATTATTGAAGATGAAGGAACAACAATTGTGGTAGATGGTGGTACAGCAGAAGATGAAGATAATTTAATAAAGACAATCAAAAAGGTCAGTAAAGATCGTAAGGTAGAAGCTTGGTTTTTAACACATTATCATAAAGATAACACAGGTGCTTTAGCAAAATATCTTCAGAGTGGTTCAAATGAAATTAAAATTGATAAAGTGTATTATAATTTTCCAGAAGAATCTTGGGTAGAAAGAAATGAACCTCATCGTTATGAGGATGTGGTTGCGATTGATCAAGGCCTAAAGACATTTGATAATAAGGAAGTTGTTTCATTCAATCAAAAAATTACAGTTGGTGAAGATCAAATAGATGTATTAAGAACATATAATCCAGAAATCACTGAAAATGCCGGAAATAATTCATCGAGCGTATATAAAATGAATGTACAAGGAACGAAAATTTTATTTTTAGGAGATTTAGGTGTTGAAGGTGGCGAAGAACTTTTGAGTTTAAACAAAGAAGCTATCAAAAATATGGATTATGTTCAAATGGCTCACCATGGACAAGCAGGTGTAAATGAAGATGTATATCAAGTCATTGATCCTAAATATTGTTTATGGCCAACCACAGATTGGTTATGGAAAAATGAGGGCAAAGCCTACAAAACAGATGAAACAAAAAAATGGGTTAAAGCTTTACATGTAAAGAAAAATTATGTAGCAGACAATGGAACTGTCCGTATTGAATTAAAGAAAAAAGAAAAATAGATTGCGAGGAAGAAATATGGATTTTTTGAGAAGTCTTAAAAAGAACAAAGAGTTAATATGGTTTTTAGCTAAGGATGATATTAAAAAAAGATATGCCGGATCCTCATTAGGAATCGTATGGGCTTTTGCACAGCCTTTGGTAACTATCACTATTTATTGGTTTGTATTCCAGATTGGATTACGTTCAGTTGCACCAGGACAATATGGAGATATGCCATTTTTGGTTTGGATCATGTGTGGTTTGATTCCGTGGTTCTTTTTTAGTGATGGTATAAACAGTGTAACTTCAGTCTTTCTTGAATATAGTTATTTAGTAAAGAAAGTTGTATTTGATATTAATATTTTACCGGTCATTAAAATTATTTCAGCCATGTTTGTACACATCTTCTTTATCTTTTTGATTTTCATTGTCATGGCTTTATTTGGATATATGCCTTCAATTTGTTATATTCAAGCATTTTATTATTCATTTTGTATGATTTGTTTGATTTTAGCAATCGGATATTTTACATCAAGTTTATCCGTTTTTTTCAGAGATTTACCACAACTTGTACAAGTATGTTTATCAGCAGGAATGTGGTTAACACCAATTATGTGGGCTTTTGATATGCTTCAAGGATATTGGTTCTCGTTTATTTTTAAATTAAATCCAATGTTTTACGTTGTAGAAGGATATCGTAGTGCCATTTTAGGACATCAATGGGTGTTTTCAAATTGGAAACTTACAATCTATTTCTGGTGTGTTGTTGTATTGTTGACTTTAATTGGGCGAAATGTATTTAAAAAGATGAAACCACATTTTGCGGATGTTTTATAGGAGATAAGAAAATGGATAGTGTTATTGAAATAAAAAATATTTCCAAAATCTATAATTTATATAATAAACCAAGTGATCGATTAAAAGAGGCTTTGTTTTCACGTAAATCTAGACACACAGAATTTGCGGCATTAAATGATGTTTCTTTTAATGTAAATAAAGGAGAAATCCTAGGAATCATTGGTAAAAATGGAAGTGGAAAATCGACAATTTTAAAAATTATTACAAGTGTATTAACACCAACATCGGGCGAATGTATTGTTAAAGGTAAAATTGCCGCGTTACTAGAACTTGGTGCAGGTTTCAATATGGAATATACGGGTATTGAAAATATTTATTTAAATGGACAGATGATTGGTTTTTCTAAAGATGAAATGGATAAAAAATTACAAGATATTATTGATTTTGCCGATATTGGAGAACATATTTATCAACCAGTTAAAACATATTCAAGTGGTATGTTTGCACGTTTAGCTTTTTCAGTGGCTATTAGTGTTGATCCAGATATTTTGATTGTAGATGAAGCTTTATCGGTTGGAGATGTTTTTTTTCAAAATAAATGTTATCGTCGTTTTGAAGAATTTAGAGAACGAGGAAAAACTATTTTATTTGTAACACATGATATGGGTAGTGTCATTCGTTATTGTAATCGTTGTGTTTTATTAAATGCAGGAAAGAAAGTGGCTGAAGGAAAGCCACAAGAAATGGTCGATCTATATAAACGAATTATGGTTGGCCAATGGAATGAAAATGAAGAGAGTTCAGAAGAAGTATCATCGATTCAAAGTTCAAATGTAAAGAATGATCAATTATGGAAAGATCAAATCAGTACAAATCCAGATATTGAAGTTTATGGAGATGGAAGAGCGGATATTATCGATTTTGGAATATTCTCAGATACAGGAGATATTGGAAATAATGTCTATAAAGGAGATTATTATTCCGTAAAAATGAAGGTACGTATCAATGAAGATAACTTGAATCCAATCTTTGCGTTTAAGTTAAGAGATATCAAGGGAACGGAATTAACGGGAACAAACACAATGTTAGAAGATATTGATACTTCTCAATGTAAAAAAGGGGATATTGTTACAATTACATTTAGACAAAAACAATATTTACAACCAGGACAATATTTAGTGTCTTTTGGATGTACAGCTTTTGAAGGAGATCAATTCGTCGTATATTGCCGAAACTATAATTGTTGCGTTTTAGGTGTTGTTGCACAAAAAGGTACGATTGGTATATTTGATAGCGAGTCTGAAGTGAGTGTTTCTGTCGAATAGTATAAGTGTGTTATAATATGTATATATTTTTAAAAAAAAGGTGAAATTATGGATGTAAGTATAGTAATACCAACAAAAAACGGTGGTGCTTTATTTGATGAAGTACTAACGATGATTGATAAACAAGAAACAGAATATGAATATGAAGTGATTTGTGTGGATTCTGGTTCAACCGATGATACGGTTGACATTATTAAACGTCATCATTGTATTTTAAAACAAATTGATAAAACGGAATTTGGCCATGGTAAAACACGAAATTTAGGAGCAAGTTTAGGAACTGGTGAGTATATTATCTTTATTACACAAGATGCTTTACCTTATGATACGCACTGGATTCAAAATTTTATTGATGGTATGAAATCCGATTCTGAAATTGTAGGTGGTTTTGGAAAACACTATCCATATCCGGATTGTAATATTTTTGATAAAAGAGATCTAACTTTACTATTTCAAGGGTATGGTACTACGAATACGATTTATCAATTAGAAGATAAAGAGCGTTATAAAAATGAAGAGGGTTATCGTCATTTGTTGGCTTTTTATTCAGATAATAATTCATGCATGAGAAGAGATATTTGGGAAAAATATCCATATGATGATGTGAACTTTGCAGAAGATCAAATTTGGGCAAAGAAGATGATTGAGCTTGGCTATAAAAAGTTATATTGTCCTTATGCAGGGGTATACCATTCTCATAATTATGAGCTAGAAACATACAAACAAAGATTTTATGATGAATATAAGGGTATATATACAATCCATCAATATGTAATGGTAAAAGACATTCCCCATTTACTTGTGGGATATTATAGATTTGTGAAAAATAATTTGAATTATGTAAATACTTTGGATATGGATGCAGCTGAAAAGAAAAAATGGCGTAAATATGCGATTAAAAGAGATTGGTATCGATTCTATTCTGCATATATGGCTGGAAAGTATTATCGTAGTTCAAAATCAAAACAAGAGAAAATGGATCAAAAGTTTTCTCAGCAGTTAAGACAAATCAATCAATAGAGGTGTAATCATGGAAGCAAGAAAAATAATTAATTCGCTACAAAGAAGAGGTTTAAGAGGTTCGATTCAAAGGTTTCGTCAAGGACCTCAAAAGGTAGGCCTAATCGATTTTTGGAGTTTTATAACAGATCGAGAAGAAACTCCATTGAATCTAGAGGAGTATAAAAAACATAAAGAGGGAAATCAAATCACATTAAATTGGGTGATACCTGAAATGGGTGAAGGGTCAGGTGGACATTTGAATATTTTCCGCTTTGTTTCCTATTTAGAAAGACATGGAGTACATAACCGTATTTATTTATATCGTTCCACTCGTTTTTTAAATAATAGTTATTTAAAAGATTTTGTACGTAAATATTTCTCTATTTTGGATGAAAATGTTGAGTTGTATCATGATACAAAGTTAATGACTTTTGCGGATGGTATAGTGGCAACAAGTTGGGATACAGCTTATTGTGTACGTAATTTTAATAATACAATTTCAAAGTTTTATTTTATTCAAGATTTTGAACCACATTTCTTTGCGCATGGTTCTGAATATGAGTTTGCGGAACAAACATATAAATTTGGCTTTAGAGGTATTACAGCAGGAGATTGGTTAAAAGATATTTGTATTAACCAATATAACATGAAGGCAAATAGTTTCAGTTTCTCATATGATAAAGATTTATATACAGTTAAGAAAAAACTAGATAGTACTAAGCGTGTATTTTTCTATGCTCGTCCAGTTACACCTCGAAGAGATTTTGAACTAGGCTTGTTAGCTTTAAATGAGCTTTCTAAAAAGATTCCAGATTTAGAAGTTGTTTTCGCAGGATGGGACGTTTCACAATATGAAATTCCATTCAAACATCAAAATTTAGGCATTATGAAAATTGAAGAATTATCTGATTTATATGGAAAATGTGATTTATGTCTAGTTATTTCAAATACAAACCTTTCATTATTACCACTTGAAGTAATGGCTTCAGGTTCTGTTGCGGTATGTTCAAAAGGAGCAAATAGTGAATGGTTAGTTAGTGAAGAAAATAGTGTTTTAGTATCGTATGATCCAATTGAGATTGCGAATACTATGTATACATATTTGAATGATTCAGAAAAATTAGAAGCGATTCGACAAAAAGGAATTGAATTTGCACAAAATACATCTTGGGATGTAGAAGGAAAGAAAGTTTTAGATGCAGTTTTGAAAGGAATTAAAGAAGATGAAGAAAGTTTTAATAATAGGGGGTAATGGTTTCATTGGTACAAATCTTGCTCGCTATTTGAGTAAAGAATATAAAGTATATTCTTTTGACATTCAAAATCCGAAAGAAAAAAATCCAAATGTAGAATATGTCGAAGGAGATTTTTTTGATGATGAAATTCTAGAAAATGCGATTCAAGATAAAGATATTGTGATTCACTCTTTAAGTACGGTTAATCCAGGAAATTCAAACAAACGCTTTATGCAAGGGTACTCTAGAGATTTTGTACAAAGTGCACACTTATTTGATTTATGTGCACAAAAGAATATTAAAGTAATCTTCTTATCTTCTGGTGGAACGGTTTATGGAATTCAAGAAGAGCAACCAATTAAAGAATCAAGTTTGGCTAATCCAATCAATCATTATGGTTCAGTAAAACTTTGCATTGAAACTGTCTTAAAGACATTTAACAAACAATCTCATTCGAATATGATTATTGCGCGTATTTCAAATCCATATGGTCCTGGACAAGATTTTAATAAAGGTGTTGGATTTATTGACGCAGCTTTGAAAAAGACATTAAATCATGAACAGATTGAAATCTGGGGTGATGGAAGTGTTGTACGAGACTATATCTACATTGAAGATGTTTGTGAAATGATTGGTTCGTTGATCAATTATGATGGAAATGAAGAGGTCTTCAATGTCAGCAGTAATCAAGGTATTTCATTAAATGATGTAATTTCAAAAATGAAAGAGTATGGTTTAGCGCCTGATGTTGTTTATAAAGATGCAAGAAGTGTAGATGTTGCTAAGGTGGTTTTGGATAACCATAAGATTGAAAGTATTCACGAATGTAAGATTCGTTCTTTCGAAGAAGGTTTAAAGTTGTATATTGATTATTTAAAAAATACTAGTTTTTAATGGAGAAAATTATGAAGCAGATCAGGAAGTATAGAGATTTTTACAACAACATTAAATATCGTACAAATGTATTTGAATGGTATCCATTTAAAGAAGATGCCAAATTATTATATGTTGGCGATAGTGCAATTTTAGAATCTTATTTTTTACAACGCTTCAAATGTTGTACGACTTCCTTGTCTAATTTAGATACATTGAATGATTCTACTTTTGATTATATTATTGTCGATGGCGAATTTGATTGTATGGATGATAAAGAAACAGCATTATGTGATTTATTGAATAAATTAGATTTAGAAGGACAACTGATCCTTTTAACAAACAATAAATTAGCTCTTCGTTATTTTGCAGGAGTCAAGGAGTTTGAGTCGGATGAATTCTTTGGAAATCTAAAAAAACATACGAATTTATATTCAAAGAATCAATGGGATACATTATTTTCTAAATTAAAAGTTCATGCTCAATACTATTATCCATATCCAGATTATTTCTTAACAACACAAGTTTTAAGTGATGAATGGTTGACTGGAAATATTAATTTAGAGTATGAGGATTGTCATGAATTTAGATATTGTTTCTTTAATGAAAATATAGCTTTACAATCCCTTGTAGAATCTGGTGATTTTGCGACATTTAGTAATTCATTTATGATTATTCTTTCAAATCATAAGAGTAATATTATTTATTCAAAGATTTCTTCAGAAAGAAAAGATAATTTTAAAGTCTGTACAAATATCTTAAAAGATCAGGATACATATCGTGTAGAAAAAATCGCATTAGATCCTTCTGGAATTTCACATTTTGATAGAATTCATCAATTTTATAAAACAACGAAACATAATGATTTATTTCATTATTGTCCAGTACAATTAGAGAATAACACATTAATTTTTGATTTTATCAAAGGTGAGAATCTTGAATCGATTGTCAATGGATATGTGAAGCATGATCAATTAGATAAGATTATTGCAATAATGGATTTGTTGTATAAAATCAATACGTGTGGAGATATTGTTGATTTTAAAGTAAATCAAGAATTTATAGATGTATTTGGCAAACAGGATGAAAGTCTTTTATTAGATCAGAAGTGTATTCGTTTCTGTGATATAGATGTCATTTTAGAAAATGTGATTCTAACGCAGAATCATACATATTCAATTTTAGATTATGAATGGGTGTTCGATTGCACTATTCCAGTCTCATTTATTATGTATCGAGCTATTTTACATAGTATTGCACTTTCTAAACTCAATGAGGAAGAAATTGAGAAAATTTATTTGCGTTATGGGATTACGGAAGAGCTTAAAACATTATATTTATCAATGGAAGAAAACTTCCAACATTATGTATCGGATGAAAAAATTTCTGATTATTATAATAAATCAAGAATGTATTTGTTAGATTTGCATAAAGAAGTAGAGAAGGATCTCTTAGATATTATAGTGAATGGTCAAAAGAATACTTTGTTTAATTCTAAACAAATGCATTACGAAACAAACGTTGGAAATCAAGATATTCATATTCAATTTGGAAAGAAATCAATCTTTAAATTAAATACTATCACAATGAATGGAAATTTGATTTCAGATTTTAAGACAAATGCATCTTTTGTGATCAACGATGATTATTATTTTATAGAAACACCCAAAATTTCTGTACCAAATCAAGAAAGTGGGTTATTAGAAATTGATTTCTTCATGTATTATTATGGTGAAGACTGCATTGATAACATTATTAATTTGATTGATACAAATCATAGATTAAATCAAGAATTAAGTGAAATTAAGGAGTCTAAGATATATAGATTAACAAAAAATAAGATATGAATTATTATAAAACAGGTAAATTCGCACGTCTTGCGAATGTGAGTGAAAGAACAATTCGATATTATGACAAGATAGGGTTATTAAAACCCTCTTTTGTTATGGAAAATGGATATCGTCAATATAGTGATTTGGATTTATTGAAGTTACAGAAGATTTTATCATTAAAACATTTGGGTTTTAGTATTGAAGAAATCTTTCCAATGGTTATGGACAATACCAATCTTAAGGAGAGCTTTGAATTGCAGATTGATTTGATTGAGGATAAGATTAGTCATCTACAATCTTTAAAGGATGCTTTAAAAAGGGCGAGTCAATCTTCAGATCTTTCTTGGAATATGATTTTATCTTTAGTTCAATTATCGAATGAAGAAACGAATATTATTGAGCAATATAAGAATGCGAAGAACTTAAATGATCGTATTTCTTTGCATGAAAAGTATTCTACCAATAAGCAGGGATGGTTTAATTGGTTATTTGAGAAGATTGATTTTTCTAAAGTAAATCGATTATTAGAACTTGGTTGTGGGAATGGTAAGTTGTGGCAAGAGAATAAGATTGATTTGAGAAATCGAGAAATATTCTTATCGGATATTAGTGAAGGTATGGTGGAAGAGGTTCGTAATAAATTAGGTTCGGATTTTAACTGTATTGTGGCGGATGCTGAAAAGATACCTTTTAAAGATGCTTATTTTGATTCCATCATTGCCAATCATGTCTTATTTTATTTGAATGATTTAAATCAGGGATTAAAAGAGATAAGTAGAGTATTAAAGCCAAATGGAGTTTTATATTGTAGTACATATGGTAGTAGGCATATGAAAGAAATTACGGATATTGTACAAAACTTTGATTCTAGAATAAATCTTTCGAATCATAGTTTGTATGATGTGTTTGGTTTAGAGAATGGTGAAAGTATTTTAAAACGATATTTCACGAGTGTTCAAAGAATGGATTATCAAGATTCATTAGAAATTACAGAATCCAAGCCTTTGATTGATTATATTATGTCTTGCCATGGTAATCAAAATGAAATATTGGGGCCAAGACTATCTGAGTTTAAAGAATATATTGAAGAGTTGTTAGTAAATAATAGCAAAATAATTGTAACTAAACAAGCAGGCTTGTTTGTGTGTGAGAAGTAGGAGGTGTTATTTTGGAGTTAGTGAATAAATCAATGGAGGTATTAAAACGAGAGGGAATTTCGGGTTTAGCAAAACATGCCTCGCATTATATTCATAAGAAAAGAGAATCAAGACCTAAAAGTGATGCGTTTATGGATGTCTTGTTTATAAATGGGTGTCCAAAAGATTTGTTGCCACATCCACCTCGTTATC
>OKTB01001104.1_pt1 | contig 11547 bp, 7 predicted proteins | sample 1606131 | NCBI WGS metagenome assembly OKTB01 (sample SAMEA3879518, study PRJEB24766) | human gut metagenome | biome: human-associated habitat; feature: feces | place: USA | collected 1985/1987
TGCTTCTTTATATACTTTCCAGCTGTCTGCTGTATAGTCAGCTTCATTCAAAGCTTCTGCCGCCTCAATTGCCTTATCAAGCTCTGTCTTATCAGCTTTCTTCACGAGCGCTTTCATAGCTTCATTCAATCCATCTGTTGCTGCTTTCACAGAAGCCTGTGATACATTTTCATCTTTTTGAACTGCCACTGCAGCTTCCAACACTTTTTCAAATGCTTCCCACGAACCTGTAGTGTAATCAGCTTCATTTAATTTACCAGCCTCTTCAATTGCTTTGTTAAGCTCTGTCTTGTCTGCCTTCTTCACAAGTGCGTCTTTTGCTGCATTTAATGCCGCAATTGCTTCATTTACATCTGTTTGTGTCGCTTTTTCATCTTTTTCAACCACTTTTGCAGCTTCCAGTGCTTCTTTAAATGCTTTCCAGCTGTTTGGTGTAAATTCTGCTTCTTTCATTGCGTCTGCTGCTTTGATGGCTTCCTGTAAAGCTGTCTTATCTACTTTTTCAGGCTCTTCACCTTTCGCTACGCGAACACGAAGTTCTGCAATTGCCATATCAGATGTCTTTGCTTCACCATTCGACAATGTCTCAACACCTGTAATACGTACATATTTTGCCTCTGTCGGCTGTGTAAAGTCTGCCGTCAACCATCCATCTTTTGGCTCCCAGCTGCCTTCTGCAACTTTTGTCCACTCTTTGTTATCCATGCTAACTTCTACTTTGTATTTGCTGATAAATCCATTCTGCTGTCCTTGGAATAAATCTTCACCTTCATATCTTGGGTAGTAACGAAGCTGATCTAATGTAGCTGCTTCTTTCAATTCCATTGTGAACCACAACTGGTCTGCTGTAGAAGCCGGATTCCATGATGAATGCCACCATGTATTTGTTTTTCCGTCAAATGCTTTTTCTGCACCATTTCCGGACTGTGTGCTTCCGGCTGTTCCTGTAATCATTCCTACCGGATAATCTTCTCCCGGTTTTACTTCCGGCTCTTCCGGATCCGGAGGTGTCACTTCTTTTTCAGAAACAACTCCGCTGTTGTCATATGCAAATCAGATCCCGCTTCCGCAATTGTATGAACACCAACCAAACGAACCTGTTTTGCTTCCACTGCAGGGAATGTTACTAACTTCCAACCTGTTGTTGGGTTGTCCCATGTGCCGCTCGCCAAATCTTCCCATTTGCCGTCGTCTGTCGCACGATACTGTACTTTGTATTCTGTAACATGTCCATTATTTCCATTTCTTGGCAAGTAACGAATCGCACTCACTTCTGCCGGTTCATCCAAACTTACACCAATCCAACGTTTGTTAACATCAGCACCATCTGATGTATTATAATTTGTATGCCAATGAGTTCCAGGATTTCCATCGAGAACTAAATCATCCGGACCTTCATTTCCTGTTCCCGGATATTCGCTTCCCGAAATCGCTGTCAGCTTATTTACCGGATAGTCTTTGCTGTCATCGTCCGGTGACATCGGTTTTTCTTTTTCCAGATAAATAACAAATGTATTTCTTGTTCTGTGATCTTCTGATTCTAACAAAATACGAATCTGTTTGTTATGTACCGGCAATACAGTTACCGCTGCATTGTCTGCTCCGGCTGCTGTTACTGTAGCTGTTTTATCTAATGTGTAATATGCATTTTCTGCAAGTTCTTCTGCTGTCAATGCTTTTCCATTCACTTCAAGAGAAGCAAGTTTTGCTGTTGTATTTGTCTTATAAGAACCAACCGCTTTCTTGATTTCAATCTCTGTGATACCTGTACATGGCTTGTGACCAGTTGTCAATACCTCATCGCTGTTTGTAACTGCAACTTTGAATAATGTAGCTCCAACTGGATTGAACTTATATGTATATGCTTTCACACGACCATTTTCTTCTCCAATTGTTTCTTCTGCCACAACTTCCTGCCAATCATCACCATCATTTGGTTTTACATAAAGCTTTGTTGTTCCTGCCTTCGGATAACGTGCAGATGCACTATCTTTAAAGAAATGAACCGTCACTTCTCCAAGGACTTGTTGTGTTGCATATTGGAATGTAATTTCTGCAGTATTATCTCCAGCCTGAGAGTTTTTGTAATTGCTCCACGCTGTTGGATTCGGTCCACCACTTGTATTATCTGCGATTGCTGTTTTTCCATCCCAAACTGCTTCCAGCGTATCGGACTGCTTATCTTTTTCAATATCCTGTGTCAATTGAGAAGGATTATCTACCGAACCAACAATCTCATATGTCTGTTCCTGTACACGAATCGATGCCGTAACCGCCATTGCTGTACCCAGAACATCTGCTGTACCATTAACTGTAACAATTCCAGGCTCGTTATATTTTGTTTTGTCTACCGTCTCCCAAGTTACCGGGAATGATACATTCAAAATTGTTCCATCTTCAGTAACTGCAGGTCTAGACTTCGGAAGTGTCGGCTCTGTTCCTACCGGAGTCGCAGCGGAATAATTCATCAATCCGCCCAACTGATCAATCATATTTACAGTAACAGATACCTTGTGTTTTTCATCTACAAGACCATTCACAACAAAACTTCCTGTTGTCTCAGTAACTTTATCCCATGTTACCGGCAAGTCTTTTTCTGTTCCATCTTTAAAGCGAGTCTTAATTGTCGCTGGCAGTTGTACCTCGTTACCAGTTTTCACATAATAATGTTTTGACATATAGAAACTGTCCACCTGAGTCTTATCTACCGTTCCATCTTCCACTTCTGTTGTCGTAATCTCAACAGTATCCAATGTCAATCCGTCAGCCTCTGCTTTTACAGTAATCTCTCCGGCATCTTTTGTTGACTGTACAATTGCAACAAGTGAACCATTGTATGCATCACGATTATTATCCTGATATGACTGATGATCTGCTTGTTTTCCGTTGTCAACACCAACTAAAGTACCTGCACCTTCCACAGTGAATCTCACATTGTTGTCTGCATTCGGAACGATATTTCCATTTGCATCTTTCACATCTACTGTGATATAATAAAGGTCTTTTCCATCCGCTTTAATACTGTCACGATCTACTGTTGCGTCTAATTTAGCTGCTTTACCGGTTGTCGTCACAGAAGAACGCCCCTGTGTATTTTTAATTTCATTTCCATCTTTATCATAGGCAACTGCTTTCAATGTTCCTTTCTCATACGGAACACTAAATGTCATATACATACTCTCATGCCCCGTCTTACCTTTGACGGTTTGATATTTATATCCTGCACCTGTTGTATGTTCTTCAAATGTCTGCTCAGCAATTTCATTATCATTCAAATACAGTTTCACTTTTGCTGCATCTGAATATACAACAACCTCAACATTGCCTTTTTCATCTTTCATAAGGCTGTCTTCATTCCATGTTGGAAGAATATGTAATGTATTTACTTCATCGTTCCACTGGCTCTGATAGAAGTAATAGCTGTCTTTCGGCAAACCTGCTGTATCTACGATACCGAAATAAGAGTTTTTCGGAGATGGCCATGAAGTCGCAGCTCCCGCATTGACTTTATTAGCAGGTGTCGGCTCGCCAATATAGTCAAATCCTGTCCATACATACTCACCGGCGACAAAGTCTCTTGTGATTACATCGTACCACGCTGCGCTTGCAAATGCTCCCCAGTTTACTTTTGACTTATCATATGATGTAAGTTGTTTATCCTTATCTAATGATGCATTCGCTTTTGTCGTATATACTCCACGGCTGTTTACAGAAGATGCTGTCTCCGATCCATATAAAAACCAATCTGGATATGCTTTATGCAATGCATCGTAGCTGTTTCCATCTGAATAGTTTGTTCCAGACATACCACCAATTTTAGTCAAGTCGTTTGCAATCTTAATATGTTCATTATTCGGGTCATTAACATAACTTTTTACTCTATTGCTTCCGATTGTCAATGGTTTTGTTGTTTCTGTCTCCTGTGCCCATTTTACTAGATTCTTTGAAACTTCATGATAACCACCTTCGCTGGCTCCTTCACTGATCTCATTACCAAGTGACCACATGATAACAGACGGATCATTTTCCCCACGCTCAATTGTCGCTTTCAGGTCAAATTCTGCCCATGTCATATCATCTTCGCCGCCTAGAATCTGATTCTCCGCACCGATTGGCTGACTAAACCATTTTCCATAATCGTTTACATTACCATTCTTAGATTTGTGCCATCCGTCAAAGAATTCATCAATAACTAAGATACCTTTTTCATTACAAATTTCAAGTAATTCTTTTGTAGCAGGATTATGTGTTACACGGATAGAATTACATCCCATCTCCTGCAAAATTTCTACCTGACGCTCGATTGCACGGCGCTGTGCTTCTGCACCGAGCGCTCCCTGATCATGGTGCATACATACACCCTGTAATTTTACTTTTTTCCCATTTAGAGAAAATCCTGTCTTTGTATCAAGTTCTGTATAGCGGAAACCGTAATCTGTATCATAAGTATCAACTACTTTATCATCCACTTTTACTTCTGTTGTCACTGTATAGAGATGTGCGTTCTTTTCGCCAAGTCCCCATAACTTCGGCTGATTTACTTTTAATTTTGCTTCAATATCAGCTGTCTTTCCTGCTGCCACAGACTGTTTATCTGTAGTAACTGTTGCAACTGTATCTTTTTTCCCTTTTTCACGCAAAGTATGTACAAGTGTAACCTCTTTTGCATCTTTTCCTTCATTTGCAACGGTTGTCACAATGTCCATATTGACTTCGCCATCTTTTTCTTTTGCAAGATTCGGTGTTGCAATCTTTGTTCCGTTCAAACCTACGTGAACTTTATCCATTACAGTAAGATCCACACTGCGATAGATACCACTTCCTGAATACCAACGGCTAGAAGGTGTCTGGTGATCCACTTTTACAGTGATTACATTGTCTTCCCCTGCTTTTACATATTCTGTGATGTCAAAAGAAAACGGTGTGTATCCATAAGGATGTGTACCTAACTGAGTTCCATTTACCCATACAGTTGCGTTCATGTAAACGCCGCCGAAGTCAATTCGAACCTCTTTGTCTTTCATATCCTCTGTCAATGTAAAATGTTTACGATACCAGCCTGTACCACCCGGAAGATATCCACTTTCAGCCTCTCCTGACTGTGTATACTCCTGCTCAATGCTGTAGTCATGCGGAACTGATACTGTTTTCCAAGCAGAATCATCAAAATTGACCTGTTCTGCCCCTTCCGCATCACCTAAATAAAACTTCCAGTTCGCATCAAAATCATGAACTCTTTTTGATGTGTCGTATGTATTGACATACACAACTTCTTTATCTGAGCTCATCTGTGTGTTCGAATCTGTCCGAACCGGAACTGGTCCTGATGCATTTACACTCAATCCCTGCAATGCCATCATTGTTGCCACGGAAAAAGCAACCAGTCTTTGCACTTGTTTCTTCTTCATAACACTTCTCCTTTTCATATTTTGGTATACATATACTAATGTGAATTGATACGCCTTTTAATTGTAGTACATTTCCACCACTCTTGTCAATTCCAGTAATACATTTTTCATACTTTTTAACCAAACATAAAAATATTTTCAGCAAGTTTATCATCAACTATAACTATATTTTTTAACTCCTTATGATTATATGTGCATCTGCTCATGCTCTTTCGAAATCTCTTCATAGAGCCTTGGAACTGTCCATGTCTTGTTCGTTTCGGTCAGAATCGCTTTATAATCTACTCGCTTTACTCCATTTTTTCTCATCATAAGGAGAATCTGGTCAAGTCTTTGATTAGATATTCCAGCGAATACCATCATCTCTTTTTCCAGTTCTTCCCCTTCATAAACTGCCTCTATGCCTTCCATTTCTTTTATCCCTGCCAAATAGCCAATCTGTTGTAAATAGTCTTCTTTCTCAACCTTCTTCATTCGAATCTTTAGTGTAAACAAAATCATTTTCAGTTCTCTCAACTGTTTCTGATCTTCAAAATTAATCAACAACACGGTCTCTCGCATAGTTATACCACTCCTCTGTCTCTTTTTCATTTTCACTGTTTAAGAATACGGTCATATCTTTTAATTGGATTTCCAAAATCGGAGTTTCTTCCTTATATAAGAACATCATACATTTTCCGGTTTCTTTCCCTCTGAAATGCCCTATCAAAAACTTTTCCGTATCTCCCCCATTGCTTCTGTAAAAATTGTCTTCCGGCATTTCCTCTATCATTTTTACAGCCAGAATATCCTCTGTTTTAATCTGATAATCATAATAAGCTGCACGTATATCCATAATACCATTTTTCATTTCGACCGTCACCTCTGTGGTCGCAAATTCAACTAAAATCGCTGCAATCCATACAGCACATCCTATGAGCACGGCACTTATTACCGCCGTAAATATTTTCGCCGATGTCTTCGCCATATTCATAGAATAATTCATACCACACATGCGATCCTGCACAAACAGCCTTTTGTCGTGGGGATTGCTGTACCATCCATTTTTCCAATACACATCATCATCCGTTTCAATCATTTCTGTATTGACAGACATCACTTCTTTCTTCTTTTGCAAAAGCCAGCATAAACCTCCCATCAAAACTGCGCTGGCGATTATCTGCAACAAAATATATATACAGAAATCAGCCGATGTCAGCCATTGATTTTTTATCATACAGATAGACATATACAGCCACGCTGCTGTATTTACTACAGCGCATGCAAGCAGACAGATGGTCCACATACGTTTTGTCAACTGATTTAGTACCATGTTCACCTGACTGTTTTTGCTATATACAACGGTTGGTCTACGCTCGATCCACCAGTGAAATCCAAAGAAAAACAAATTCACGGCAAGCGTAATCCCGAACAACACATAAGGGGTGTTCTCTTCTCTCAGATATGTCTGCATCTGAGGAAACAGCATAACCAAACAGATCAGACAAAAAAGTAAAAGATACCACTTTTTTGACAGCGGCATTTTGTCTGCATTAGCAGACACTTCCGTATCCACATAAATAATCTGCTTTGACGACTCCATAACCCAGCCATTGCTTACCTTCAGGTCATACATTTTCCGGTGTGTCCCATAGACAAACCAATAAAGTCCGACAATATATTCTGTAAGCCAGATGGTCCAGACAATTATAAAAATCCCCATACCAACAAACGCCAATCCACATACAAGTATTCCAAGCAGCATGTTCCAGCGTTGAAATTTTTTGAACTGTCTTTTATATTTCTGTACAATCGCTTGTACAATTTCTTCTTCTACCTTCTCTTTCGGAATGTGAACACCAAAAATCATCCCTTCACTGTACTCTTCTTTTCCTGCATATGCAAACATGCTGATTCCTACCACCATGATATCCGTAAACAAAAAAATAACCATCATGATAATTGCCACTTCCATAAAACTTCACCCCTTTGTTAATTGGGGACGTAGTAAAATTGAATTTTACTACGTCCCCAATTGAAAATAGCCCTGTCCCTTTTTGTTATTTCATATATTGTTTCTTCATTTCAGACACTTTTGTATTATATGCCTCATTTTGTTTCTGCTGAAGCAAAGTTCTTCTGATTGTCTCTTTCACTTCTTCCAATGACGCAACTGTAGCTTCATTTTTCTTTTCAACTTTAATCAAATGGTATCCAAACTGTGTCTTTACAGGTCCCACTATATGTCCAATTTCTGCTGCAAATGCCGCATCTTCGAATTCTTTTACCATCTGTCCTCGTCCAAATTCTCCAAGGTCTCCGCCTTTCGCTCCTGATGGACATGTTGAAAATTCTTTCGCCGCTGTCTCAAATTCTTTTTCACCAGTTGTGATAGATTCTAAAATAGAGTTACATTTTTCTTCGGAATCCGTCAAAATATGTTTGGCACTGACAGTGTCTCCTTTTGTGAAGTGTTGTTTGTTCGCCTCATAGTAAGCTTCGATTTCTTCTTCCGATACCACAACATCTTTCAAAGTCTCTCTCATAGCCATCTGTGCAAGGATATCTCTTCTTGCATTTTCCACCAGTTTTTTGAACTCTTCCGTTTCCTCTAACTTCATCTCTTCGCCATTTTTCGCAAACATATGTAATGCAATCAATTGTTCCAAGCACTGTTCTCTGAACTGTGGGTTGGAAAGATACGGTTGCTGCTCTCTTGGCACCCCCTGTAAAAACGCATCAAACTCTGCCTGTGTAATCTCTTCTCCTGCTACTACTGCTAAAACTTCCTGACTCATATTATTTTCTCCTTATTTTCATAATTATCGGCTGCTAAACCGCTTTTCTCTGATGATACTATATTTCACTCATTCTTTGCAAGACACCCTGCTACTTTACCCCTGCTTTTTTACAAATATCTTCCAGACAGCATCTCTCGCAGTGCGGCTTCGTCCTTGCGGTACAGACATCACGCCCGTGATAGACAAGTCTGTGGCAGAAATCGCTCCCCTCCTGCGGCGGAATAATTTTCCACAATTCCATCTCTACTTTTTTCGGTTCTTTCAAATCTTTGACAAGCCCGATGCGATTTACAAGACGAATACAATGTGTGTCTGTCACAATCGCCGGCTCCCCGAATACGTCACCCATAATCAGGTTCGCGCTTTTTCTTCCGACGCCCGGCAATTTTAATAACTCTTCAAACGTATTCGGAATTCCTCCATCATATTCATCGCGCAAAATCTTCATACACGCACTGATATCCCGCGCTTTGCTCTTGCCTAATCCACACGGTCTTACAATTTCTTCAATCTTATCCACATCTGCAGCCGCCAATGCGTTCACATCCGGGTATTTCTCGTATAATTTTCCCACAACGATATTAACTCTCTCATCGGTACACTGCGCTGCCAGCCTGACACCGACAAGCAGCTTCCACGCTTCATCATAGTCAAGTGTGCAGTCTGCATCCGGATATTCCTTTTTCAAACGTTCTATTACTTCCAAGGCTAATTCCTTTTTTCTCATGTTTCTTCCCTTTCAATCTGTCCTATTCTTCCTAATCCGCGAAAAAATCCACAGTTTTTTCCTATTTTAACATGTTTTCCACATTTTGATACCATGAATTGCACACGAAATACAAAATCTTCAAATTCCAACATCGATACGGTAAATGGATGTTCTTCCGTGACAGTAATCTGCATCTGTTTCTTATAGTATTCCGGATACATTCCCTCAAATCCATCTTCAAGCATTTTCGCATGAATTTCTTTTCGTTTTCTTCGAATCTCCTCATTCAGTCGCGCACCATAATCTCGTTCCGGATACATTTCCGATGCAGACTGAACTTCCTGCCAGATTGTCTCATAAAGCCTCTGCCTTTTCGGGTTCAAAAGTCTCATAGCCAACATTTTTTCTAATATTCGATTCGGAAAATACCGATACAATTTAACGAGCCACAAATACCTCGTATCTTTTGCCTTTTTTGCCAGCCTTTCCATGCAAGTAACCCCTTCATAGGTCGCCGGATATTTTTCCTCCAGTGACTCATGAATCGGTGACCACATGCGAAATGGCGGAAATTCAACTAACCTCAGCAACTCTTTTTCGCTCTCATTGCAATATGCTTCGCCTAGATAGTCGTATTTTTCATAAATTGTTCCTATTATATAAACAAGCTGCCGCCACTGCTCCTGTCCTTTCACCCAGAAATGTCCTATCCTATGATACTGAAAGCACTGTATGCGCTCTTCAATCTCGCTAAAATAAAGCGTGAAAGCATTCTCCTCACCTTGTCTTACACTCAACACATACCTGTCTTTTTCAACCGCAAGCTTCGCTGTCACTTCAAGCGTATCATCATTCAGATAATTTCCAATCATTTGACCGTTTTTCAAAATGAGATAATTCTCCACTGCGTCGTTCATCATATAAGGAATCAGATACTCTTCACCGACACACAGCTCAAACACCTGATATTCAAAAACTTCTGCTAACTTTTCAAATGCAGATGAGATACCATCTTCTACGCCGGAAAAATATGTGTAGTCTAAATCCATCTTGTTTCCACTTCTCTTTTCAATTCGCAAAACTTTCCACTTCGCCACCTTCTACCGCCAAATCAATATCACTTGTTCTCTTAAAGTCGCCTCTTGCTCGTGAACCAAACAAAATCACTTTTTGAATATGATATTTCTCTGCCAAATCACAAATTTCTCTCAAAACTTCTCCGTCAATTCCTGTTTCTTCCATATCTGCACCTCTATTTTTCATTAAAACCAGTCACCCCAATATTACCATAACGTTGTAAATTTTTCTACCTTAAGTACAGCAAAATGCCCGGACCGTTTCACCTCGTCCGAGCATTTTCATTCACTCAACTAACCACTCTCTCAAGTTAGATTTTCATTATCCCACGCATGCATTTTGAAGAATTTCATTCAACGCACTTTTGCTGCTTGTATGGCAGCGCACGATTTCTGCATTACATTTTTCCGCCTCGGTAATCGCGCATTTTACCATCTTGTGCGACACTGTGTTGGTAAACAGAATCAGTAAATCCGGACTCCCAATCTGCTCACTTAAGTTTGCCGACATCTGCGTAAATATTTTTGCTTTGCATTTATACCCTTTACATATTTTTTTATACTGACAGACCATACGGTCATGTCCGCCAACAATCACAACACTCATAGAAATCTCCTTTCTTTTCAGAAGAGGACGTCGTCACCTCTTGCGACGCCCTGTTTTCTCTCTATTACACAAGCTGCTTTCCAAGTTCTTCACACACGGCAAGCACTTCATCATCCGGCGCTTCCTGACAGATCAGACCTTCTCCGTTTACAATCTCTGCTCCTGCATTCTGCATACGATCTACCCAGTCACGCATCCATTCGCCGTCTCCCCAACCGTAGGAACCAAACAACGCGATTTTCTTGCCTTCCGCAAAGCTTTCTACCGCTTCGACAAACGGTTCCATCTCAGCTTCCTCAAGCACTTCTGCTCCCATTGCCGGGCAGCCAAACGCGATCGCATCGAATTCATCTACTTTATCTGCTGAAAAATCAGCTGATTCAAAAGAAATAACTTCTGCACCTGCTGCTTTTGCTCCTTCCGCTACTGCATTTGCCATAGCTTCTGTGTTTCCTGTTGAACTCCAATATACTACTGCTACTTTACTCATCTTGATTTACCTTATCCTTTCTGTTTATGCTGCAACAGTCAGCTGAAGAATTGATCTTCCATCCGCAAAAAGTCGTCTGTAGATTTCTGAACATTTCTTCAGTTTCCGGAAAAGCATCTGAGTCTGCTTTTCATTTCCATATACTTTCCAGATTCCGCAACATTTATAATTTTTACCTTTCTGTTCAATAAATCCAGTCACGTCATCAAGAGGATACCCAAGAAAAAGCTCAACTTCATGTGGAAAACCATCTTTTTCAAAAAAGCGCTCCTGAAGCTGTCGAATACAGCAATCTGTCTCCTGACATTCATAACCGCAGTCTTTCAAAAGAGCACATGCACCTTCACACTGCAGATCCTGTTCCAGTTTCTTTTTGCGGTATACATAGACCAGTGCCTTATATTCACTTGTTCTGAGCACTTCCACAAAAACACCTCTGCAATTCAGTTTTCTGTTTTCCTCTTCAATTTCCATGGA
>OKTB01001109.1_pt1 | contig 11496 bp, 14 predicted proteins | sample 1606131 | NCBI WGS metagenome assembly OKTB01 (sample SAMEA3879518, study PRJEB24766) | human gut metagenome | biome: human-associated habitat; feature: feces | place: USA | collected 1985/1987
ATGGCAATGATACCTACAATCATAATATAAATATAAACATTTCGCAAGAATTTTTCGAAACCGCTCAAGGGTTCAATCATTAAAATAGCGCCTGTGTGTCCTTTACCGAAGGTATAAGGAACACCAACCAGGATTACCTGCTCCTTGTAATACGGGTGATAAATCTGCGATTTGAAGGACTTCCCGGCATAAACATCATTCAGTATCACTTTAATGCGATACGATAAATTACTGTTCTTCATATCCTGATCAAGTTTTCTGACGCTCTCCTGCAGCACCTGCCGCGAAGGAGCACCATACTTGAGAAAATCCTTCATAGAAGCATTTTCTCCGGTCTCTTGTAAATTTTCGCAATTAGAGGCCGCCAAAAGCTCGTAATTATCATCAAACAGCCAGATGCGTGCGCCAACCAGCTTATCTACAGCTAAAATATAACGATAAAGCATATCCCTGTCCTGCAAGCGGATGAAGGCTTCAACAGTATCCCCCATCTCATCTCCCTTTTCGGCCAGCTCCTGCTCCTTCATCTGAAAAAAGTAGTCGGCAATCAGGTAGGATATGCCTGCTGTAATCCCCACAACGACGATAATTATGATAGTCATAAAACTATACATCAGGCGTGTGCTTAGGGATTTTTTCATAGGTTATTCGTCCTTTAGCTCGAATTTATAGCCTACACCCCAGATAGTTGTAATATCCCATTTGGAATCAGGCGGAATGTTCAGCTTCTGTCTGATGCGTTTGATGTGCGTATCAACAGTACGGGTATCACCGTAATAAGAGTAGCCCCAGATGGTTTCCAACAGCTGGTTGCGGCTGAAGGCCTTGCCCGGATTTGATGCCAGGCACCACAGCAGCTCCATTTCCTTAGTCGTAAAGGTCATTTTGTTGCCGAATGCAGTTACCTGATACTGGTCCATATCAATAATCAGACCGGGATAGGTGATGCGCGAAACCTCGCCCTTCTTCTCCTGCGTGCCTGCACGGCGCAGCACAGCCTTCACGCGGGCTACTACCTCACGCGAATTGAACGGCTTGGTGATATAGTCATCAGCGCCGATTTCCAGACCGGCAATGCGGTCATCATCGTCATCCTTGGCTGTAACCATGATAATGGGCAAATCCGACATTTTGCGTACCTGCTTGCAAACCTCAATACCGTCGAGAACTGGCATCATAATATCCAGCAGCAGAATATCCGGTTTTTCGGACTGTACCTTTAAAATTGCGGCAGCACCGTCTTCGGCTTCGATAACCTCAAAGCCTTCCTTTTCAAAATATATGCGCAAGATTTCGCGAATCTGCGCTTCATCATCAGCAATTAATATTTTCTGTTTTGCCATAATCATCACTCCTGCCTTTAATCTGACTCGTACCGTTTATTTATCAGAGCAAACGGCAGAGTCCTACAAGATGTTACTATAATTATAGCACAAATACTTGCTTTCTTAGTATGCTTTCACAAAAGATTTACATATATATACTGCTTTTATCATAAACGTAAACGCGAATGCATTATTTGTCACAGAAAATGCTTATAATTTTTGTTTTAAGACAGATATTAAAGCGGCTTAAAGGCTGCCAGCATTTTTTTGCGCTCACGCCACTCTGGCAGATAGCGTTCGACAATCGCGTGAAAGTGCGGTGAATGATTAGCCTCGTGCAGATGCGCCAGCTCATGCACCACAATATATTCCAGACACTCCTGCGGCCAGCAGGCCAGCAGCGTATTCAGATTAATGCTGCCTGTGCGCACGTTGCAGGAGCCCCAGCGCGTTTTCATACGATGCACCTTAAGCCCTGTATGACGCACGCCCATTTTCTTTTCCCATGCCTGCAGCAGCTGCTCTCCTCTGCCAGCTAACTCCTGCTTATAGAAGAATTCTACAAAAGCACATTTAGCTTCATTATTCAGCTCACTGCAGTAATAAAAGTTGACAGCATCAGCCTGCACCTCATAGGTACCATGCTTTTTGCTGCTAAGCAAAAAGTGCGCCGGCAAACGCCTGCCCCACAGCCACACATGCTGCCCGTCAAAGGGAAGCTCGCCCATGCATTACTTCTTCTCCTGCTTTTGCTGCAACTGTTCCTGCAGTACCTGCTGCAGCTTTTGGCGCAGCCATTGCTCCCTGCTCTCTAAGAATCGCTGCACCTCGCTTACGCTCATTCCTATGGGAGCAGTAAGAAAGATGTCGCCAGTTTCTTTTATGCGTAGCGTAATATTTTTGACCAGTTTAAACCGAAGCTTTATCTTCAGACCGTGCAGGCTCAGTACTGTCTCGCGGATTATTCTGCTGTTCACAGCTTGTCTACCAGAATATTACGTCCCAGCATACGGTTGAACTCCCAGGCACTCTTGCCTTCATGCACATCAAACTGATTCATTACGGCGTTGATTTCGTCGGCGTAATGCACAACAAAGGCTTCACGTGTAGAGCAGGCTACAGGAGAGCCCTTTTCGTTATCGCCGTGGTGCGACAGCAGAATGTGCTGCAGCTGCTCCAGACGAGAAGACGGCAAGCGCAGCTTGGCCGCTGCCTCCTGCACCATCATGCAGCTCATGGTAATGTGTCCGAGCAAACGTCCTTCACTAGTATAAGGGAAGCCGATTTCCGCGGAAATCTCGCGGATTTTGCCGATGTCGTGCAGCAGAGCGCCGGCAATAACCAAATCCTTATCCACGCCTTCAATCTGCTCGGCTAAGGCCACTGCCAGACCGGTAACATCCACAGAATGCTGCAGCAGGCCGCCAAGATATGCATGATGCATGCGCATGCCTGCGGGATTAGTCACAAAGCGCTCATAGGTATTGCCGCTGAAAATAGTTTCCAGCAGCATACGCAGTCCCGGAGTGCGTACTGCCTTGATATAATTGGCCAGCTTAATTTTATAAGCCTCTACATCAAAATCACCATGCGGCAGCAGATTGCTGATATCATCCTGCGGCAGCAGATTTTCCAAACGCTGGATGACAACCTGCAGCGTCATATCATTGTTGAATTTGTTGATGTCAACGTTACCGCCCATCATAAAGGCTGTCGGGCCCTCCAGCTCGCGCAGCTTGTCTACAAGCATTGCATCAAAGCAGATAAAAGCAATGCGTCCGCTGTTATCCTCCAGCATACCGCGGGCAAAAACACCGCCGTTAGAGGAATTGCCCACCTTCTGTACCCTTACCAAAACTGCCTGGCACACCTTGATGCCGGCTTTAAAATCTTTAATCATTCTTCTATCACCTGTTTTCTATATATGCTTCAGCAGCAGTGTTTCGCGTGCTACCTGAATTGCCACATCCCAATGCTTTTCCGTAAAGCGCAGCGATAATCTGTCGGCCAGGTCATCAAGCACCGGCAGCTCTGTCGGCTGATGGCCTGCATCAATAATGTTCAGACCGCTGAAAACAGCCTGCTGTGCCTCATGGTACTTCACATCTCCTGTTACCAGCGTATCGGCACCCTGCGCCAAGGCCAGCCCGATTAAATCGGCACCGGCACCGCCACAGACGGCAACACGCTTAACCTTGCGTCCTGCATCGCCTACGGTAAGATAATCAGCCTGCAAAGCCTTTTTGACGAAGACTGCAAAATCACGCAGCTTGCTCGGCTGCTCCAGCTCACCTATGCGTCCGAGTCCGCTGACAGTATCCAGCATATCCGCATCCTGCAGGCGCAGTCTTTTGGCAAGCACGCTGTTGACACCGTTAGCAACGCAGTCAAGATTAGTGTGCGCGCTGTAAACAGCAACGCCGTTTTCTGCCAGCTGCAGCAAAAGCTCCTGCTGCCAATCGGCATCAGTCACATTGCCCAGCTTATGAAAAATTGCCGGATGATGCGTAATCAGCATATCAGCCTTTTTCGCCAAGGCCTGCGTCACAGTTTCCTGTGTCATATCCAGCGCCAAAAGCAGCCTGCGTACAGACTTATTGCGTCTGCCAAGCATCAGACCTACGTTGTCCCAGGACTCTGCCAGCTCCGGCGGTGCCATTTCGTCCAGCAGGTTGATGATATTATTTACTGTCACTACGCTTGCCATTTTGCAGCACCTCCAGTTCTGCCTTCAACGCTTCGATTTCCTTATACTTTTCGCTTGCGCGTGCGCGCTCGCTGCGTCCCATATTCTCCAACAGCTGTCTGCAGGTAGCAAGCTGGCGTTCCAGCTGTTTACCCAGCAGCGGATGCTCCTGTGCGAGCAGCAGCGGGCCTACAGCGCACTCTGCCGCACTGTAGGCAGGCGCTAAGACACGCTTAGCGGCAATAATCTCATAAAAATGCGGAGCATCATCCACCAGCTCTTCGGCAGCCAGCTGCCAGCCGTGACTGCACAGCCACGCACGCAGGGATGTGGCACCGGCCATCGGCTGCAGCACCAAAAGCTCTGCGCTCTGCGCTACCTCCATATCATCCTCCAAAATACTGATAATGGTAGAAGCACCCATGCCGGCAATGGCAATGCAGTCTGCTTCGCCGGGGCTTAATACCTTCAGGCCGCTGCCCTGACGCACCTCCACATGCTCATGCTGCCCGAACTGCGCCACTGTAGTACGCGCCGCCTGGCAGGGGCCTGCAGCAATATCGCCGGCAATAGCCCGCGCAATTCTTTGCTTTTCCAGCAGCCACACGGGTAAGTACGCGTGGTCCGTGCCAATGTCCGCCAGAACGCAGCCCTGCGGCACCAGATTGGCAATAGTTTCTAATCGTCTGTCAATATGCATTGCGTCCCTCCTGAATATGTTCTAAAGTCTTATTTTCTGAATCGTGACAGCCACAGCCTGTAATATTTTCCGAAGCTGTCCGGAACGTAAATACTCTAACACTTTATTATAACACAAATCAACGAATATAGAAAACAAGTCTGCAAAGTGATGCCTGCTGCCAATGCTATGACAACTGCTGAAACAAAGCAAAAACCCCCGCATTGCTGCGGAGGCCGTGATTGGCATGCAAAGCTCAGTTTTTCAGTTCATTCTTCACCACGAACATTACCCATTGGGCGATATTGGTGGAATGGTCGGCAATGCGCTCCACATATTTGGCAATCATCAGATAATCCACATATTGGGGTACATATTGCGGTTTTTGCTGCATTACGGTTGTCAGATGCTGACGCATTTCGGCAAAGTAATTGTCAACCTCGTCATCGGTAGCAATAACCTTGTTTGCCAGCTCCAGATCATTTTCGCTGATGGCGCTGATACTGTCATACACCATTTGGCGCATAACCTGCAGCATATTCATAAAGTTATCCGGCAACGGCACAGGTTCCTTTTCAATCAACTTCAAGGTGTATTGGCTGATATCGCTGCAGTGGTCGGCAATACGCTCCATGTCGCCCACCAGCTTCAGACAGCTGGCAATCTCGCGCCAGTCAGTTGCTACCGGAGTTTGTGTCAGCACCAGCTCCAGGCATTGCTTTTCGATATTTACTTCGCTGTTGTCAAAATTATCATCATCGCTGATAATCTGCTGCGCTAAAGCTGCATCCTTCTGCTCCATATTGACGATAACCTTATCCAGAGTATCCTCCAGATTTACGCCCATCACGCGCACACTGTTGAGCAGTTGCTTCAGCTCCTCGTTGAATTTGTTACGTGTCATTTTATTGTTCCTTTCTCAACAAATTTAAATTCAAAGTAAGCAGCGATACATGAGAGGCTCCCCTTTGGGGGAGCTGGCGCCCACAGGGCGACTGAGAGGGAACTGCACTTATTTGCATTTCGACAGTATACCTTACTTTGTCCCCTAGGAGAGCCTTTCCATATCGCATTTACACGCCTCTCCTTACATCAACCGAATCTGCCGGTAATATACTCTTCTGTCTTAGGATCAGACGGATTAGCAAACAGCTGCTTCGTTTCGTTGAACTCAATCAGCTTGCCCAAAAGGAAGAAGGCTGTTTTGTCAGAAATACGCGCAGCCTGCTGCATATTATGCGTAACAATAACGATGGTGTAGTCCTTCTTCAGCTCCAACGCCAAATCCTCAATCTTCATCGTAGAAATCGGGTCCAGCGCACTGGTAGGCTCGTCCATGAGGATAACCTCCGGCTGCACAGCCAGGGTACGTGCAATGCATAGGCGCTGCTGCTGGCCACCGCTCAGGCCCAGCGCACTCTTATTCAGTCTTTCCTTCAGCTCGTCCCAGATGGCAGCCTGACGCAGACTGCGCTCTACAATCTCGTCCAGCTCGCTCTTTTTCGTCACGCCATGGATACGCGGACCATAGGCAACGTTGTCATAAATGCTTTTCGGGAAGGGGTTAGGCTGCTGGAATACCATTCCAACTCTGTGTCTTAATGTTATATCATCCATATCTGTGAATATATTCTTTCCATCAAGACGTACATCTCCATCTATAGTCACATTATCAACAAGATCATTCATTCTGTTAAGTGTCTTTAAAAATGTTGACTTACCACATCCAGAAGGACCTATAAAGGCAGTTATCTGATTCTTCTTAATATTCATATTAATGTCTTTTAATGCATGAAAAGCCCCATAGTGAAGATTAAGGTGACTAATCTCAAACTTATTATCATTGCTGCCGGCTGCTGTAAATGTTCCCGAACTATTAACTGTATTATCCATATATATTCCTCATTTCTATATTAAAAGTTATGTATATATCGTATATACCTTTTCAGATCTTCCAAATATATTGCATCTGCTTTATGCCTTCTCTCCGGCATTCTTCTTATTAATCTTATTGCTTAATATATTGGCACCAATACTGAATGCAAGCACAAGTATAAGAAGTACTGCTGATGCAAGATTCGCAAGATTCTGGTCTTGTCCGTTTACCTGCAGATCCCATATCTGTAAGGAAAGTGTTTCTGCAGAACGGAAAGGATTAAGAGGACACGTAGAAGATGAAAGGTCCAAGTTAGACCATCTTATATTCGTGCCTGAACCTGTTGTATACAGAAGTACTGCCGCCTCGCCAAAGCCACGTCCTGCTGCAAGAATAACACCTGTCATAATTCTTGGAAGGCAGGCTGGCAATAACACATGGAATATAGCCTGCCAGCGTGTTGAGCCAAGTCCCATACTAGCTTCGAAATATCCTTTTGGAAGTCCCTTAATAGCATCCTCTGTTGTAGTTGTTATAAGTGGCAGTGTTATTATTGATACTGATAGTGCTCCTGCCATAAGGCTCTTATCCATTCCCATAATAACAAGGAATATAAGATATCCAAAAAGTCCTACTACGATTGATGGAAGAGATGAAAGAGTTTCTATACATATTCTTATAAACTTTGTAACAGCTCCTCCCTTAGCGTACATAGCAAGATATATTCCTGCAAAGGTTCCGATTGGAACTGTTATAAGCAGTGACAAAAATACAAGATACAACGTATTAAATAACTGGTTTCCTATGCTTCCTCTTCGTGCAAATCTGAACATAGATATATCTGCGCCGATAAAGCCTTTAATAATTACATATCCAGCAAATGCAGCTAAAAGAACAAAAAAGAAGACTGCTATGGCGTAGAATATGACTGTCATTATGCTGTTTTGTGCCTTTGCACGTTTAATTCTATTCATAAATATATGCTCCTTTAATTCTGCTTTGCCGATGTTAACGAACTCTTTTTAGCGGATACCTTAGCTCCTGCATCCTCTGGTTTCTTTCTTGATAATATATGTATAAGGAATATAAATAATAATGATATGAGAAACAGAAGTAAAGCAAGTGTCCACAACGCAGTCTTTGTTTCTCCACCTTCCATAGCATTACCCATCTGGGCTGTTATTTCTGTTGTAAGTGACTTAGTTGTAGAGAATATGCTTTCAGGAAGTGCTGTCTGTCCTATAACCATAGCTACTGCAAGTGCCTCACCAAAGGCTCTGGCAAGACCAAGTATTATTCCTGAGAATATGCCTGAGGCTGAAGCTGGTAATACAATCTTATATATGGTCTGCCAGCGTGTTGAGCCCATACCATAGGCTCCCATCCTGTAATCCTTAGGAACTGCCCTTATTGCATCTGCTGCAACGCTTGTTATCGTAGGAAATATCATTATTGCAAGCACAAGTCCTGCTGCAAGTATCGAATGTCCTACCTGCCTATGAAATATATCCCTTATAAAAGGTACTAAAACTGTAAGTCCTACCCATCCATATACAACTGATGGAATTCCTGCAAATATCTGTATTACAGGACGATAGAATTTCTCACCGAACTTAGGAGCAATTTCTGTCATAAATATAGCTGATCCAAGTGCAAATGGTGTTGCTATAAGCAATGCAAGTCCACATGTACTAAGTGAACCAACTATAAATATAAGTGTACCTACGCTTCCTCCACCTTCCATATTATCAACCGGTGCCCAGTCTGATGAAAAAAGAAATTCTCCTATTGAATGATGGAACTTTAAAAACGTTCCAGAGCCCTTGTATACAAGGAATCCACCTATTCCCAATGTAATAACTATAACGAACAAGCCACACATTGTAACTATACTCCGCCACAGATATTCCCTGGTAAACATACCTCTCTTACTGTTCATACATTCTCCATTCTAATGTCTGCTATATCACGATTATAGGCAGGCACCACAGATATTATCGTGCCCGCCTCTTTATAATCTCTTATGCAGTATCATTGCTGACTACATTGCTAACTGCAATGCCAACTGCATTAATATCTGGTCATCAACATATATATTTTACAAGTTAATTAATATTTATGATTAGTGTTCCTTAACTGTCATCTTAGAAGATACGCCGTATCCTAAGGCTTCCATTTTCTTACCATATTCATCTGACATAATGTAATCAAGGAACTTCTGAGATACTTCATCAGCATTGCCCTTTGTATACATATGCTCATATGTCCATACCGGATACTTTCCAGCGTATGTATTCTCAAGTGTAGGCTCTACACCGTCAATTGATACTGTATCAACACCAGGATTGCTTACAAGATATGATAAAGCTACATATCCGATTGCGCCCTTTGTTGTCTTTACATTCTGTAAAAGGACACCTGAATCATCTGTTTCCATAGACTTGTTAGATGCTTCGCTTGCACCGTCAAGTGCGTACTTCTTAAATGTTGCTCTTGTACCTGAAGATTCTGGACGTGTAATAAGTACGATTGCTTCATCAGCACCACCAACTTCCTTCCAGTTAGTAATCTTACCTGTGAAGATATCTGTAAGCTGTGCCTTTGTAAGATTCTTAACACCGCTTGCTGTTACATCCTTGTTTACGATAGGTGCCATAGTTACAACACATACCTTATGGTCTACAAGTGCTGAAGCCTTTGTTGCATCAAGCTTTTCTGCAGCTTCTACATCTGAGTTACCAATATTAACTGTTCCTTCTGAAACCTGCTTAAGACCTTCTCCAGATCCACCTGCATCAATTGTGATATTTACATCTGGATATTTTTCATTAAAAAGATCTGCTGCATCATCTACAAGTGGCTTAAGTGCTGAAGAACCTGCTGCTGTTATACTTCCGTTAAGCTTTTCTGCCTTTGCGCTGTCATTTCCATTATCTGAACTGCTGCTTCCACAGCCTGCTAATGCTCCTACCATACATACTGTACTAAGTGCAATAGCTACACTCTTTTTCCAATTAAACTTTCTCATAATCATCCTCACTTTTCCTTCTGACTGCTTATGTCTGATTTTTTCAATTTCTAATCCGTATCTGCTTTCTGATATCTGATATCTAACCAGCTTTACAGTCTGTTTTTCAAACTATTGTTTTGTTTTTATCAACTGATTACAAGACTTAAGCCATAACAGGTGTTACGTACCATCCGTTATCAACTTTACCTGTACCTCATTGACAGTTAACAGAATAACAACGATATGTAAAATGTAATACCGTATGTATGAGAAATCTGTGTAAAGTGTTCGTAAATTGAAATAAGGGATAAAAAATATCGCCAGCCATGACCTGACTGACGATACTAAAATTTTATTATTTATCTTTTAACTTAATTTATTTCATTTTAACTTAGCCAATGTTAAAATGCACGTTTTTAAGTTATTTTAATTATTGCATGTAATTATTGCAATGCTGCCTTCCTGCTTAATACTCTGTATTCAATAAACTTTTCTAATATAAACGTGCAGCCTATAATCAAAGGCATAAAGACACTTATATCTATCAGGCTTCCACCTTGATTATCCGGATCTATTACTCTTATAAATATAGCTGCCATCTGCCCTGTTATAACGAAGGGAGCTACTATACGTGCTGTTAATATAACCTTTACACGCCTTAACACTGATATATCCACAGGTATGTACCTGTATTTTTCAAATATATTAACGCTCCTTCCGTTTTCTCTCACATATGACACATATGCAGTCACGCACTGATATACAACAAATATAAATACTGTCAACGAAATAAAAACCCTCTTATCGTCTGATGAATAATCATACTTAAAACCAAACATAGCTGACATAAATACACTAAAAATCAAAACAAGATAAATAGCTATATATGTCCCTTTTGTTTCTTTTACCATACGTTTTTTCCAGTTTTCCCGTTCTGCTTTTAGCAGCATTTTTATACCTGTGTCCATATACTCCCTCTTTTCTGCGCTTATTTTTTACAGTTTCACTACGGATTGTTCCGTGCTACGCACTCCCACAATCCTACCCAATATTCGCATATCGTGGGATTATCATCCCACTTTTATGCTCATATTGGTACGGGTCCCAAGGTCTTTCACCCACCTATGAGCGAGCTCATGTGGGTTTAGACCTTTTGACCCTGGTATCATATACATTCCCTAAGTGAATATCTCCCATCTTCTACATCCATAATATAATCAGCTATCTTGGAAATGTCTTCATCAAGATGTGTCGCCATAAGAATAGTCATATCATATTCAGCTACGAATTCCTGTAATATCTTTAGAAAATCATCCCTGAATACAGGATCAAGATTGGCAGTAGGCTCATCCAATAATAACACCTGCGGTCTGTATGCTGCTGCAAAAGCAAGCTGATACTTAAGCATTTCTCCTGTTGACAGCTTTCCTAAGCTGCTGCCTGAATTAATATTCAGATTTTTAAGCATTTTACGATATTCATCGCTGTTCCAGTTTTTATAAAATGGTGCATACAACCTTTCATTTTCATATGCATCCTCTTCCATAAAAAATGTTCTCTCCTGCGAAACAACGCCTGTTATATTTTTTATCTGTGTTCTGTTCTTTACCACATCAATGCCATCTATGTAAATATTCCCCTGCATTTTATCATACATTCCAAGAAGCATACGAAGCATTGTTGATTTTCCGGCTCCGTTTTCTCCCATCAGTGCATGGATCTCACCTTTGCGAAGTGTAAAATCCACATGGGAAAGGGCACGGACACCGGTGAAATTTTTACTTATATCACGCATTTCCAAAACAACGTTTTGTTCCATTTTCTTTCCTCCATTCCCTGTTTTATTCCATTTTTTCCTTTATTTTCCCTTTTTTGAGCGCAAAAGGGGCGTGGCCCATAAAATCCATACCATCTGGATCC